>ERZ1026792.160-NODE-160-length-71690-cov-5.930369_pt1 | contig 71690 bp, 115 predicted proteins | sample MGYA00520884_ERZ1026792 | MGnify/ENA primary metagenome ERZ1026792 (study PRJEB33270, sample SAMEA104284473) | anaerobic digester metagenome | biome: Anaerobic digester microbiome; feature: mesophilic sludge digester; material: Anaerobic digester biomass | place...
TGATGTTCCGCCGTATAAATAGGCATATCCGGGATCAGGTGTAATTTTCGCAGGGTATGGTGATACAGATAAAACACCTGTTGTTACTGCCAAATCCAATATCCCATCTACAACATCAATGGTTCCCTGAGTCCCGGTCAAACCCTGAGAGCCGGTGATCCCCTGATTCCCGGTTAAGCCTTGGGAGCCTGTCACCCCCTGCGAGCCGGTCAAACCCTGTGATCCGGTCAAACCCTGAGAGCCGGTGATCCCCTGATTCCCGGTTAAGCCTTGGCTTCCTGTTACTCCCTGCCTTCCCTGAAGACCTTGAATACCCTGAATACCGATAGTTCCCTGGCGCCCCTGAAGTCCTTGAGTCCCCTGAATTCCCTGGATACCTGTGTAACCTTGTATCCCGGTTGTGCCCTTTGTTCCCTGCAAACCGGTTGTCCCCTGACGGCCTTGTATCCCCTGAAGTCCCTGCAAGCCGGTGCTCCCCTGCGCTCCGGATGTCCCCTGTGCCCCTGTGGCACCCTGAATGCCGGTTCCGGTAAGCCCTTGCGATCCGGTTGTCCCCTGCCTCCCCTGAAGGCCTTGGGTTCCCTGTGTGCCTGTTCCGGTTATCCCCTGATTACCGGTGATCCCCTGAAGGCCTTGGGTTCCCTGTGTGCCTGTTCCTGTCGCTCCCGTCATCCCCTGCGAGCCGGTTGAACCCTGACTCCCGGTCGCCCCTTGGCTTCCGGTTGTTCCCTGAGTCCCCGCTCCGGTCGCCCCTTGGGAGCCGACAATTCCCTGAATTCCTAAAGCGCCTTGGATACCTTGGACGCCTTGGGTTCCCGCCCCGGTTGTCCCTTGGGCACCTGTCGTCCCTTGGGTTCCTGTTCCTGTAAGACCCTGCCTTCCCTGAATACCCTGAATTCCTTGCACGCCTTGACTACCGGTAAAACCTTGACTGCCGGTAGAACCTTGAGAGCCTGTCGAACCTTGAATTCCCGTACCGGTGATTCCTTGCACGCCCTGAGAGCCTGTAGTTCCTTGCGTTCCTGTACCTGTCGATCCCTGACTTCCTACGGCGCCTTGCGTTCCTGTAGCTCCCTGAGAGCCGGTGATCCCCTGATTCCCGGTTAAGCCTTGGGAGCCTGTTGTCCCCTGAGTTCCGGTTCCTGTAAGACCTTGCTGACCCTGAATTCCCTGCGCTCCCTGCGATCCTGTCGCCCCTTGGCTTCCTGTTACTCCCTGCCTTCCCTGAAGACCTTGAACGCCTTGAGCGCCGGAGAATCCTTGCGATCCGGTGACGCCTTGCAATCCCGTCAATCCTTGAATTCCTTGGACTCCCTGAGTCCCTACCCCAGTCGTCCCCTGAGTTCCTGTTGTTCCTTGGCTACCTATCGTACCTTGACTTCCTGTTGTTCCTTGGCTACCCTGTATTCCTTGAAGTCCTATTAAACCTTGAATACTTTGTAATGAAGTTTCAACAATTTCTTTAAAGTTAAGATTACGTGCATCTATTTCAACATAGAAACCTTTCTCAGTACCAAACCCGATTGCCTGTTCAATATCATATTCTTTGTAAGTTGGTCCAGTTACCATTTTACCTGCTTCCGTTGGAGAAAGCCAATAATATTGTCCTACTTCACAAGGGAATATTTCTTTAGGTAAATAACCATTGCTTATGTATTTAAAAATATCTGTATCAACAATTTCTGTAACAATGCCAATAGCTGTTGCGTGTTCAAGTGAATCTGCTTGAGCAAGGTAATATTCAATACCAGAACTATCTTCTACTGCCCTAATTACATCACCTACTTGAAATTGAGTTATTGGAGCTGATTTAAGAACTGCAATATTTAATTGTTCTGCTTCGTCTGTTCCGGGAGTTAAAGGTTCAATAATAGTTGCTGTTTTTGTGGCTTCAGTTATTGCTGGGTATGCTCTTGAATCGTGGATTAATTCAATTAATTCAGCTTCAATATCTCCTGTCCTAAAATTACGGGTATAACTTGAAAAAGTATAATATTTTGATTGAATGATTAAAATATGTTCAAAATCAATTTGGAAAGTGTGGTCAATTATAGTACATCGTAAAAAATTCTTATATTTCATTCTATTGTTTAGAATATAAATAGAATTGATATCTATAATTTTACGTTCGTCAACACCCCCACGCCTATCCCAATCTTCCGTTAAATATAAAGTACCACCTTTACGCATCATTAAAGCAGCAGAATCCGCTGTACTGACACCATCAAATAATTGTAATTCTTGTTCTAAATCTTCAAACCCATTATTTTCAATGTTTACTTGATAATAAGTTGGTTTAGAATTTACATTTGTGGGATTATATTCATTACCGGCCCCATCCCATATAGTAATTTCAAAATTACGTAATTGAATACCTAAAGCATCAAACTGTTGTGCCCCACGTAATGAATCTACAAAAAATTCAAAATTATAATCTCCTTCTTTTGTAATTAATAAATTAATATGATTTTTTGTATCAAAAGTAATATACTTAGGAACCTGTACTCCGTTTACATCTGGAGAATAAATAGGTGTTCCTAAAGATAAATAAGGACTCCAAAAATTATCTTTTTGTACTCTAATTTTAATATCAGTTTGACTTAACTTACCATCAGATTTAAAAATATTTCCATCCCATTTATTCCAAAACCAACAATAAAACTCTCCTTTAAATCTCAAGTATGTAGTCTTACCATCTTCAGGAACTATATGTATTGCAGTTTTTAATCGCATCCACGGTTGGTCAGTATCTTCAATTAAACACCGTAAAGAACCATCAGTTTGCTCTATACGCGATTTCCAATATGCTTCAGGTTGATTTGAAAATTCCCAAACATTTTCCCAATCAGTAAAATCAATACCAACATTTTCACCGGCGTTTGTATTTATAATTGTAGAAGTAATTGATCGTAAAGGATGTATTTTTTGCTGTTCTACATACGGTGTAAATAATTCACTTGAAATATCTTTAAAAACATCAGTTTCTAACGTGCTTGAAGTTGGTGTAATTATATTGTTCCAATCATATATATGAGTTAATGAATTTGAATTTTTTACTAATTCAAGATGATTTACAATCGTGTAATACCCTTTATGTTGAAATAACTTACAATTAAATGTTTTAAGACAGTATTCAATAACATCCCAACATTTAATAGGTTCAACAATTTCTTCATCATCTTCTACCGTAATATTATAAAATCTCTTAACATTACAATAAGATTCAGAAATAGAACAAGTTGTAAGGGCATACCCTGTAAATTCACTTGGAAAAGTATTTACTTGAATCTTAAATGGTAAGAATATGTTTACGGGTGTAAGCGCATTCTTTATGGCTTCTAATAAGGTAATAGCACCTGTTACAGGGTCTACTCCAGGAATACTAAAATCAATATCTTTTAATTCAGCAAGACCATCCGTAGCAGACAATTCAACTTCAATATAAGGTGGATTAGTTTCAAACCGCTTATACATATTTTCCGGTTTGAGATAACCAAAAAACAGTATTACACCACCTTTAGAAAATTCAACATACCATTCTTTATATTGACTTTCAAGCAAATCATCTATTACTGCTATATCAGCACGTGGTACATAAAATTTAAAGACAAGTTCACGCCCTTGAATAAAAGTATGATCCCAACTATTCTTGTCACCACCACCATAAGTTAATTGAACAGGGTTAGCATCACTATATTTTATTTGATAAGAAGTTGGTAAAACTCCTGACCTGTATATTTGTATAAGATATTCTTCTTCATTAATATCTTTAAACTGATGATACAGTCTATCATATCCAGATGAACTCATTAGAATGAATTTTTGTAACGACGTGAAACTTCTTTCATAACATAATAAAGGTCACTACCACGAGTAACACCTTCAACAACAACCTTAACCTCCATCTCACGATTCTCAAATTCAGGAAGTTTATGTGGTGGAACAACCATTTCACCAGAACTTAACAATGCAGGATAGGTGTCTCTTGGATATCCTGCTGGTACAACACCCCCCATAGCCATTCCTGGAACTTTCTCTAAATCAGGTCCTTTATCCAATAAAGATTGAGCAGCAGAAGCCAATGCCACAAGGGTCATCCCTGCTACAACAGCACCAACACCTGTCCATCCTATTGCATCTAATGCAATCCTGGCCGTTCCAAGCCCAATCATAATCTCACCAAACTGTTTAGCAAAATCAAACATTACTGAAAGAATACCTTTAAAGAGATTACTCATGGCATCTTCTTCTCCGGCAAATACTTTACCCAAACCTTCTCCTATTGTTGTGAATAAACTGGTAAATGAGTTTTGTATCAGGTTAGCAACTTCTCTGGCTGCCTCCATCTTCTTTAACTCTTCTGTACCTACCCGAATACCCTCAATCCATTTTTTAAGAGATTCAATATCACCACTTTTAATAATTTTACCAATATCAACATTACCTAATCCTCTCAAATACTTGGTAAACATTGAAATTTTTAAACCGTTCGTATCTGCTATTCCTCCAAGTAAATTTGCTTTTGTTTGAATATCATCTAATTCATATTGAAATTCTTCACTTGCTTTCTTTATGTTTAATGTTTCTAAAAAAGATTCCCAATTAACTAAACTGCCCATCCCCTCAACACTTGTTTCTCCAGGGGCAAGATTTTTCATTTGTTCTTTTAGTTTCTTGATATACTCTATCGTGAACTCTATTTGTGCTGCTGTCTTGTCAAAACTTTTACCAAGATTATTTGCATATATATCTGTGGTTGCTAAATCCTTTGAAAAATCTTGTTGCAGTTTTAAAACCTGTTCAGTAGTACTCTTATAATTGCGGATATCATAATCAAGCTGAGCCCACGTCTTTGAGTTTTCTTCTCCAACATCCTTCATTGCTTCTTTAAACAATTCTGCCCCAGCCGCTACATCTTTAATATTATCATAAACAGTTTCCAAACTTTTAGTTTTGATTGAAAACATACCTTGACCTTCTAACTCTCTTAACTTCTTTATCGTTGTGTTAAGTAAATTTGCTTGGTCAATAATTGTTTGGTAACTATCTCCTGTTTTTTCACTTTCTTTATTCTGTACATACATTTGAATATTAAAATCTTCAAATACCTTTGCAAGTTCCTTCTGTAACCTTTTAAGTTTTTCTAAGTCAGTTTCTAAATCATCAGGAATGATATCCGGTGGGGCTACACCTGTTATTTGTATTTCTTCAATTCCAAATACTTGATTTACTAATGAATTTATACTATCATTTAATGTGTTTACCTGTGTATTAATTTCTACCAAATTTCCTTTTGCTTTTGCTAATTCTGCTTCTTTAAACCAATCAGCTTGTTTAAAGATATTATAGATTCCAGCAACAGGTCCTAACATAGCAACATTAGCCAATCCTTTTACTAAATGAACCTTTGCCTTTTCAATGTCACTTAATTCTACTCCTTGTCCTTTTGAAATCTTATCTTGCAATTCAAGTTGTTCCGCCATTTTCTTAACAATCAGTTGCTTTGCTGCTTGAAGTGTGTATTTCCTTTTCAACATACCCATATAGGTATTAATCATATCAGCAGCCTGACCTGTACGAACTTTTTCCTCAGTTAATCCTTTATTATAGATTTCTTGTAACCTTATGGCTTCTTGTAATGCTTCTTCCCTTTCTGTTTTTGTTCTCTTTTCATCCTTAGAAACTTTAATTAACTTTTCAATTTCTTCCTTTTCAACAATTATACCACCTGTATAAATGGACATTGTTTTATTCAATTCACGTATTGCAACTGCCCTTTGTTCTTCAGAAGATTTATTATTGTCCAATACTCTTTTTAATCTTTCTAAATGGGCTACCTCTGAGGCAACAGAACTATTTACTTCCGTGGTTACCTCATTACTAATTTTTTCAACAGCACTTAATTCCTTCTTTTTATTAATCAATAAAGCAAGAGCAGTTACCACAGCACCAATTGCTAAAGCCACCCATCCCCAAGGAGTAGCTGCTATTACCTTATTAAGGACTTTTGTTATTGCTACCAATTTTGTTTTATTTCCTGTAACATACGCAATTTGATAAGCCCATGCTAAATAAGCAATTTTTTGAAGATTGATAACGGTAGTTAATAAAGAACCTGCTTTTGTCATTAACCCCATTTGTATTATCACTGTTCTAATAACATTCCTCAAGGTTGTCAATAACAATATAAGTGGTCGTATCGTTATCGTTATTAAAAGGTTAAGGATTAACAATAGAGGGCCTACGGCAGCGGTAAATCCTAATACCTTTATAATTAATTCTTGTGTAGGTTTACTCAATCCTGTAAACCAATTTCCAAGGTCTCTAATCTTTCTTGTTATATTTACAATCGTAGGTAAAAGCATTTCCATAATTGCCTCACCAAATTTAATTAATGTTGCTTTAGCCTCTGCCATCGCAGCATTAAATTTGAATTTAGTGGTTTGGGAAATAATCTCAAAGGCAGCGGCTGTCGCACCTAATGAATTCTTTGTATCATTAAATACCCCAATCGTTTCTTCCAGATTAGCACCAAGCAATGAAGTTACACCCATGAACGCACGTATATTTGGAAATATTTGTCCTAAGGCTTCCTCATTCGTCCCAATCTTTTCTTGAAGCATTTGCAAGGTATCTATCAATCCATCACTTCGCAAAGAATTTCTGACATCTTGTGCTGTTAATCCAAATTGTGCTAATCCTTTCTTTACTTGATTTGTTGGTTTAAGAAGAGTAAATAATGTTTGACGTAAATACGTGGAAGCATTTGCCGCAGGAATACCATATCGTGTCATCGCCGCAATAGCACCTCCAACTTGGTCAAAATGTACTCCTAATTTGGCAGCAACAGGAATAACAGTTGCAAAGGCTTTTACGAGCTCAGCCGGTTCTCCTTTGCCTTCCCTTACGGCAACAGTTAATACGTCCGCTGCTTGAGCCGCTGTGATATTGGCTTTCCCATAGGCATTTATAGCAGACGTTACAATATTAGCAATATCTTTTGTTTCCCCTAATCCTGCCGCTGCGGTCATTGCTGAAATTTTCATTACTTCCATTGCTTCAGCAGACTTAAAACCGGAGGAAGTAATAAAATATAAGGCTTCTGCTAATTCTTGCGGAGCCTTACCAAAACTTGAAGCCATTTCCAAGATTTGGTTTCCCCACTCTTGTACCGTAGCACCCGAGATACCTACTAAACCTTCAATCTTAGCAAATTCATATTCAAAATCAGCAAATGTCTTTACCGCAGCAATTCCTAATAGAGTCACAGGTAAGGTTACGTATTGTGTCAATGTGCGACCAAACGTAACCATACCTTGCTCTAAAGTTTTAAAAGCAGATTGAGTGTGAGTCATCGCAGTTTGTAACCTTCGCAAGTCGTGTTGTGCTGCCGTCAACCCAGCGGTATTAGCACCGATTATAACCATTAATGAACCTAAACTACTCATACTTTTCTTCTTTTAACTGGTGGAGATTGTTCTGTCTTTTTATTCTGTGACGCTGCTAAACCAAGAAGAATATTTTTCATTTCTTCAACACTTTGTTGTTTAGGTTCAGTTTCTGCTCCTGTATCCCATTGAAGTTGAAAATCTTCTATCTTAGTCATTTTAGATCCTTTCTTTCCATAGGCTTGTATCATCAAATTCGTGATTAACGAAGCCATATAAGAAAACTTAAAATCATTTCTCCATTCACCTACTGGATCAATATTATTATATACCTCCCACTCTGCTAATTGTTTTGCGGTTAATTGTTCCAACAATCTATCAGGATGGATAATCCCTAATTCTCTACAGAGTCTGAATTGGAACTGTCGTTCAGGTCTGCTTCTGAGTTTTTTAGGATTTCCTCCTTATCTGCGGTAGTAATTGCATTTAACCTTTGTGCAGTTTCCACAATCTTTTCCAAATTAGAAGCACTCATCATTTTACTGAGATTTTTTACATCCCCTGGTTCAAACACAAGATCTCCCTTTTCATCACAAACGGTAACAACTGCTAACTTTGCACGGAAATCTTCAAGTATGGTTTCATACGTCATTGTACGATTCCGGTCACCACTTGGTTTTTGTTTTAACATGGACTGTTCCCAAATATCTTTTTCGTGTCCGGTCATTTCACGCACATATACAAAACCTTTAGATAATTCAACTTTTTCAATTTTTAAATCATCCCTCTGTAAAAGCATTTCCTTTGTTAAAAAAACTGATTTTTTCATTTGATTAATTTTTTAAGAATTTATAAACTAAAAATAACACTTGATTAGTGATATAAAGGTTACTTCGATGAACCACTACCGGAATTGACGGTCACTTTTCCGGAAACCTTAATGGTTACATTGGCGGTGATTTTATCATCCGTAGGAATTTCCAACGGTAACTCAGTTACAAAACCACAGAACTCAAACGATGTGTTTACATCATCCGGAAGAACAATTTCATAGTAATGAGGGTCATCATCCTCAAAATCCGACAACATCTTATCGTAAGATGTGCGGGTAAAGTTCATAGTCAACGAAACGGTTCCACCGTCACGAAAACCAGTAATAAACTCACGGAAACCTCCGGTAGAATCAAGAGAAGTTACATCAATAAAATCCCTTGTCATAGAGGGTCCAGAAATACTGTTAACTTCAGCGATCTTTTCCCATACAGAACCAGACCAACGTTGAAAAACAGTTCCTACACCTGAAATAGCATTACTACTTCCTACTGCACAACCCATAATAATTTACCTCCTTTGTAAATAGAAATTAATAATAAAACGAACCCTTTGATTCTTGTCATAGTCCAAAAGAGCCGGACCACTTGAACAACGAATTAAGGTATATAGAGCACCATTCCACGTCTCATTTGCCCGGCCGTGAAGAATGTTCTTTATATTGGTAATCACATCCCAACCTTCCAAATACTCATTAGCACGTACACGTATTTGAATAGTAGGATATTCGTAGACTTCGTTTCTATCTAAAGTTAATTGTGGAGCCATTATACCTGTCTCAAATATGGAAATAACATTTTGTGGTTCCGCAGGTTCTTTTCCTACGTGAATAGGAAACAGTTCCAACACACAAGATGAATTCTCTTGAGCAAAATACTCGAGCATCTCTTTAATATCTACTGAAGGTGCATTCATAATTTTATTATTTTACACTCGCTTCGTCTGCAATAATATCTAACATCTCTTTTTTATCTGTATTCAAATGTATTTCAAACCATTTAGCACGAGAACCTTGTCTTGTCCATTTTACAACTCCATACGGTGGTTGTGTCATTTCATGAACATAAGCTGCATAATTTGCCGTATAACCAATTTTAATCTGTGGATTCTCTGGACTGTTATTATGATCCACCACTCTCCAAGAATTACGTAAAACACCAGTATCAACAGGAACCAAAGGTTCATAAGTTTCCATATTATATTGGAGTTTAGCGGCAGCCATTTTCAATCCTGCAACTGTTCGTTTCTTCATATTGGAAATCTCACGATTAAGATTATCCCTAACCTGACGCATTCCCACAAGACGCATATAAACACCTGCACCATTATTCATTCGTGCTATATTTGTTCCAGGAAAATAATTTACAGCCATTTTACAGATTTATTTACCTTGATCATACAACCAAGCAGTCCTTACAAATTCATCAGTTTTACGTACCATAGGAATTCTATCAAACCTATGTATAATGTATGCGGCTGGAATCTCTTTTGGTTTACTTGTATCATACCCACTTAAACTTGCAAGAGTACCACGATACAAATATCCTTGCAAATCTAAATCCTGTAAGACAAGAACACTTGCTTTAGACAACAACAAGTTTCCTGGAAACCCAGTACTAAACCAACCTATATCCACTTCGCTCTTTTCTTCCCAACGACATTTAATTTCTACAGGTGTGTCAAAGGTAAACCCACCGTACCCATCATTTTGTGGATTCCCCCAATAAACGGCTGTTTCGACACAGAACCGTTTTGCTACCTTTTCAATTCCTTTACCAGACGGAGTCGTTAGTGCCATTTTTAATCAAAATTAGGTATTACCTTTATCCAAGCAAAAGATTTACCTTTTGCTATTGCATTTAACGTACCGGAACTATCTAATGTTACAGCCATCTGTCCATAAGTCGTTCCTAACAAACCTTCTCCCCATTTACCAGCCCATTCAATCATTGCAGTACCAGCCTGTTCCTTTTTGGATTGTCTTTCACGTGTTGAGACAATCATATGGGCAGACATCCACATTTCTATCTGGGTTAATAATTCTGTGCTTAATCCTTTCGTACCAAGCAAGGCTGTTACGAAAACATTTGCACTATTAATAAACCCTTCGATAACATCTTCATCTAAATCTGTATCATCCAGGATATTTATTACATTATCAACGGTTGTTCTCATACGGCTACCTCCCTACTTTTATTTAATAACGGATCAATTATACTTGGAATTGTATTATTCCACTTTAGTCCAAGCCATTCGATTGTTTCATAAATTTGTTGATAATCACCAGTAACCATTCGTTCCGGCCATATAATACGACAATTAAGCCCTGCTTCAATCATTTGTACAAAACGCTTTTCGTATTCGTGTACCCACCATAACCACGCTTGTCCTTCGTTTTCAAAAAGAAACTCGCTACGAATAACGGGGTCTTTAAAAATACGCATATATCCGGTTTTAATACAAGACTGAATAACATCTCCGGTACGACGACGAACAATCAACCACTTTGCGTCAGGATAAGCATAGTTCCAAACGGGCCATAAACGGGTCAAACCACTATGTTTAACCATCCAAGGCTTTCCTAAGCCTTTTTGGGCTACCAAAACCCTGTTAATACTTTTACCCCAATTAACCGGAATTTGTAACGTATCAACGTCTGGTAGCCCGATAGGGCTTAAATCTAACAACTCGTTATTAAACCCTACGATAGTTTGGTTTTCAAACATATTATTGCAATAGCCCGACCATACACCACAAAGATCAAGTATTCTTGCAATCAACGTACTACCTGAACGTTCAACTCCTGTTATTAAAATTGGGTTGTTTTTCATTGTACGTAATATTTATAATCATCACCAAGCAAATCCTTCAATACAGAATAATTAGGATCGTAAGCTCCACTACGCATACGATGACCCATACCAATCCCAGCCCTTCCCGACAAACCTTTAATTCCTATGGATAAAGGCTGTCCACCAAAAACATTCTTATTAATAGAACGTTTAAAAAATTCAATATCAATAAACTCATTAGTTAAACAGGTTTCAAGAATATCTAAAGCATTTATAGTAAAACAGGTTTGAAAAAGACTTGCGTGTTTTGTATTACCATTATTCTTGTACAACTGACGTTTAACATCATAATAAATAGTAGAACCCTGCCCCACAAGATCGTAAGAACCTAAATGATTTAACATTTCTTCAATATACATAGGCTTATAATAATCGTCATCTTCAATTACAAAAATTGCATCAATCCAACTACGTGGGAAATGCCGAATAACATTTATAGCTACGGCAAGATTTCTACCCTGTGTATTCATACCAACCTGCCATATTGGTGCAGGATATTTCTTTATAATAGTCCAATTTTCTCTAAAATTATCATCAAGAGTATTTGTAGTAACAGGAATACAATCATCAATAACAATCCAAAAAACCCCACCTGAATAAGTTTGGTTTTTCATCCATTGCATACACAATTCAAATTGTTTTGGACGGCCTCCAGTCGGTGTAATTAAGACTATCATAATTAATTATGTATAAATAAAGGTTTATCAATTTTAACTGACTGTAATCCACTATTATCACTTACTCTTTTACATTCTTGAGCATACGCCCCATCTGCTGAATGATGTGTTCCTACAAACCCAACTTTCTTAGCTATATCTGCTCGTACAATAAAAGCACCACAATCAATATGACGTTCAATCAATCTACTATTATGTATTGTATAACCAAAGAATGAATGAACTGTATTACAATATACAATACCAATAGGTTTATGGTCTACACTATTCAACATATATTCAACAAAAACAGGGACATAGTAATTATCTTCATTCGTAATAAGTACAAAATCATTTGAATTTGTTATAATCATTTCAAGCATTAAATTACGATTAGAATGTCCATAATTTCCATTGACATTTTTAGTATGCTCAAACATAATTCTTTTATCTTCATAAGAATTAATGATTTTCTTAATATCATCAGAAGGTTCCCCATCATGTATGATATGCAAAATCCAATTAGGATTAGTTTGTACTAAAAAACTATCAATAAACATCCTTAATTGAATAGGTCGTTGATAAGCAGTACAAATAATATGAAGCATTATATTAGAATTTTCATAATAAACTCTTGGATAAGATAATTGATAATGACTTTTCTTTGCTTTTAGATTAATAAAACTATTCAACCCAGAATTATGAAACTCATAAACTTTTACATTTGGATTAGAGCCTATCCAATATTCTCTAAAATATCTATTAGGATCGTTAAGAAAAGTATCTTGTAAAGTATTAATATATTTTGAAGTAGCCCACCAAAAAGTACCTGAAAAATGTGGATAATTGCCTTGCGGAGTTTTACTATTCCACATTACACCGCAACAATCATACCCTTCATTTAATTTTGTAACACAATCTTGCCAACGTTCAATATTGAAATATTCCATATACCTACGCCAATCTTGTGTAGCTTGATTATACTTTGTAATACCTTTGGCATGAAAATATAAAACGTAATCATCTGGGTTATTCTTACAATACTCTTTTAAATGAAGCATTGTACTCCGTTCCTCATCATTTACAGAATACTGTATTATCTCAACCTTGTTAGAAATGCTCCAAAAATGTTTTAACCAACTTATTCCGTCTTGTGGTTGAGCATTTGCTTCTTCATAAACACCAATGTATAATTTATCACAAGCTTCAAACAATTTAGAACTTACTAAAAGTCTAAATGTTTCAGACATTATAGAAACATAGTTGTTTCCATAGATGTAAGCGTGATAAAACAATACAAGTTTCATAAAATTTTAATATCAGGAAACATTGTAACAAACTTACCATCATATTGTCCTTTCAAAGATTCAATAATATAATCCTTGAAATTATGTGCAAGAATAATCATATAGTCAATCTTTGTGTGTTTTAAAGCATTGCGATCAACTACTTGAATACCAGTTCCCGGAACAAATTTGCCTTGTTTGAATGATGTATCATCAACAATGAATTGAATGCTGTTGTAATCCAAACCACAAGTATTTAAGAAAACACAACCTTTGGCGGCAGCCCCAAAACAAGCAACCGTATTACCCTGATCAATTAAGTTTTCAACAAAATCTTTAAAATCCTGTATTTTCTCGGTTGTACGTTTCCCCCATTTGACGTAATATTCTTCGGTCAAAGTCTTTTCAAGATTAAGAAACGATTTAATGGTATTATCCGGTTGGCGAATAGAAGATTTCTTTACCATAAGCACACGTAATGTTCCAGCGTGCATATCGTGATATGAAACGTTAATTACCTTCAAACCTTCCTGTTCTGCAATATCTACAATATTTTGTAAGCAGAAATAGAATACGTGTTCGTGATAAATCTGATCATAATTGTCATTAGCAAGGGTTGTAAGTATGTAAGGAAATTCCAAGCACCAAACACCTTCACTTGCTAAATTACGACGAACACCCTGTACAAACGAACGTATTGGCTCAGTATGCTGAAATACATTGGTTGAGGTAATCAATTTCGCTTTATACGGTAACGTGGTATTGTGTCCAAAATATTCATTAACATACTCAATGCCAGCGTCACGATTAACGTCAATAAAACTACGACTACAATCAACATTAACGTAATGAAGATTACGGTTTTCTTTACGAAATTCTTTAAGTAAAGTACCATCATTTCCACCAATATCAAGTACCAAATCTTTATCTTTAAAATCAACTACACGGGAAAGATAATCGTACATTTCCGAACAATGGTCAAGGTACGGTTTATTTACACCTGATTGGTAAAGGTAATGTAAGAATAAATTGTCTTTATTGACAATACCCGTCAAACAAGTAACTTTACTTTCAGGAAAAAATTGTACGGCTAATTGAAAACGTTCACAATTTAAAGAATCCTTACGTGTTTCACAAAGATTATTTACCAACGGTATTTTCCCAAGATTAAGGAATTCTACCGATTTGGTACTACCACTTATAGGACAACGTTCAATTTTCATTTGGTTAATGCCTCCTGTAACGTTAATTTAGGAAATTCATTGATAGCACTTTGAGGATTTACATTATAAATTTCAACCCCCATTGTTTTTGCATCACGGGCAATAGCAGGAAACCCTTGCAAATGTCTTTGAAAAGGCAAATTTCTTGGATTTTTAGGTTTGCCATTTCCATTATAAATGCTATGAAAATGCTGAGAATTTTGCTCATCTAAACGCATATCAAACCCCAAAAGAAATATACGTTTTGCCCCTGTGTGTACGGCTACACTTATTGCGGCAGCCCCACTATTCTTATTCCAACTTACGTTGTTCGGACTTGGTGATATTCCAAATGGATGGGCAGGATTTTTATGTAAAAATTTTACCCAAGGAAACTTTTCAACTCCGTTGGTACAACTTATCTTAATGCCGGGAAACTTAAACAACCCTTCTTTATGAGCAACAAAAAAGCCATTATCACCGAAAAACACCATATCAATCCATGTACCAATCATATAAGCAACATTAATACCAATAACGTGCTTTTTATGAATTGATTCCATAAATGGTGAATAAAGGGAAAGTGGCTGTTTTCCAATAACTACATTATTAACCACATCAACAGAAACCCCAAACTGTTTAGTTATGGATGGGCCACCCCCTATAACCCAAACATCACCACCTTCCCATATTTTCGGTACAGACCAAATCATTTAAATGACATTTAAAAGTTTTTCAGCTTCCAAACGTGCCATAGGTTTTTCGTTGAAAATCTTACCTTGACTATCAACAATATTCCAAGTATTTGTACCTTCAATTTCTACAATAGAATAATTTGAAGATTTTTTAGCCGAAAGTAACTTATCTTCAGGTAACTTTTCAAGCGGAATAATCAAATCACGAAATGCAGTTGGTATTTCCTCTACCGTTGCCGTAAAAATTTGCCCCGGTTTAATATACCGATTATTCAAAATAAAAGAACCATTCCCTATCTTCTTCCAACGAATAGGCTTTGGAGCAAGAGGATCCAATTCAACAAGTTCTTTTGCTTTTTCCTCTTTAAGTTCAACTTTAAGTTCAATCGGTACAATTTCTTCCAAAGGTTCTTCTACAAAACCTTCTTTTAATAGTGCTTCTTCGGTAGTTTCAGTAACTACATTTTTCCTTACTCTTGTTACCATTTTCTTATTTTTTAAAAAATCACTTGATTAGTGAAAAGCAATCAACTAAGACATATGAATAATCCCGGTACGTCCGTTGTAATCAGAACGAATCTGCGGAACCTGAATCGAAAGAACTTTGTATTTGTTGACAAAATTTCCTTCGGTAGACCACTGAACGTTGGTAAGACCCATACCACGAACAATACGAACGACATCGGTAGTCGTCTGAACCAACAGCACGTTGCTTGAAGCCAAACGGTCAATAACCTTGATAGCCTGAATACCTGCAATCTTCATAATCCTTTCACGGATCGTGGTTCCAGGAGTAGTAGCATCGTAGTCATTGTCAAGACGTGTTTCATAGTTCGTCGGGATATAAAGTACCCAAGGACCGTAGAAATAATTGTTGATCGAAGCCTGTTTCATGGCAAGGACACTTTCAACAATCTTTACTCCAGTAGTAGCAGTATTAGCCCAATCACCATACGTGGAAAGAGTTACCAATTCACGATCAGGATAATTAACAAGGCTATAAATTGTACCACCACCAAAAGAATAGGTAGTAGAAGTAAACAACATATCTTCAAACTTCTCGGCTACACGACGGGCAGCACGTTCAGCAGAAGTAGTATCAAGGGCATTACCAAGACTACGACTTGCAGCCAACACACGGGTATTGATTTCGTAATCCACGTGAACAATAGGAATCGGCAAATAAGTCGTTCCAAAAACCGGCCTGTCACCTTTGCTACGGGAAACGCCATCCATTGTCATTTCGGCTTCCATAGCATCGGATACGGTATGCGATTCAAGAACCGTAGTACCCATTGCATTTCCAAGATTGTAAACCAACCCACGACTAATAAGATCGTTAAATCCGGTCAAACGCTGTTCGGCAACACCAAGAATAGCGGCATCAAGTGCCTGCCATTCTTCCCGACGAAGTACGGCTTCGGTATTAACCTTAATCGTACCAAAATTTTCAGGTTTCTTAGGATCACCTCCTTTAAAAACTGATATAAAAGAACCAACTTTACCTTCCTCATCTATTGACAAAAAAGGACGCATCCGTGAAGGATTTAACTGATTGGTCTGGAATTTGACAGCAACCTCACCTTGTGCGGTTCCGTATCCGATTAAATCGACATTAGTTTCCATAAAATAATTTCCTCCAACCTTTTAGTTAATCCTTACAATAATACGACCTGTGGGGTCTTCTCCGGTAGAACCCGACATATCAACAGCCTCAACTGCCTGACCAATCGGATTGGTTGTACTGACTTTAAGTTTCCCGTCACCGTTACTTGCCAACCAATTACCAATTACGGCAGTTTGACCATCAGCCAAAAGACCATAAACCATATCCCCGTGACCGGGCAACCAGCACTGAACTCTTTCATCGGCAGCAAAATTGACATCAATTCCACGCCCCTGAAGTTCATCTTCGAGAGCAAACATTGCAAGTGCTACACCCGTAGATGTTGAATGAGGCTGTACCTTTCCGGCACTCGTTACTTCAATCAACATTCCCGGAGTAATAACACCAACTGCGGGGTATTCTTCAATAACATCCGCATACTTTTTAATCTTAATGGTGTGTTTCGCCATTTTTAAAACCTCCTTTTATTAATTAATTTATTGAATAGGCAACATCAAAGGTTCAATCTTACTTTTTTCTGTCGTAGCACCACGAAGCCCGTTCACAGAATAATCGTGCATTTCACCTTTCTTAATAACTGATTTTTCCAGTTTCTGTAATGTATTTAAAGACATTACATTCAGTTCATCTTCACTCCAAGTATCCTTTTCAGTATTAGCTTGGATAGAAGCAATTAGAGCATCTTTTCTTTCCTTAAAAGTAGCAAGACCGAGATTTACTTCGGCTCTTACATTTTCAGGAAGAACATTCAGGTAATCGTCCAAACCTTTTGCATTAGTCTGAATCACTTTAACAGCATCTTCTACGGAAGGTACGGTAACATTTACCTGCATATTTTTCGGAACAAGTTTATCCAACTTATCCTCGGTTAGTGCTTCCAACCATTCCCTATCTGTTTCGTCAAAATGAGTAGATTCGTGTGCAATTAGTTCGTTGACCCTTTCTTTACACGGTTCACACATTTCTTCTTCTTTTTTGTTGTTTACTTGAATGTATTCAATTTTTCGCGTAACTTTCACAGGTTCCCCTGTCAGTTCAATAGTTCCATCAGCATTTGTTTGATATGTTTGTTTGTACAATTCCGATTTTCCATCTTCAGTTCTCTTGTTATAAATAAGATACCCATCGTATGCTTCTTCTAAATAGTAGTACACACCTTGTGTGTCCATGCTATTCAGCATATTATAGATACGGTTCATAATTGCAGAAAAACCTTCTTGGTTAATCGTAATTGGTACAACAGCAAAACCCTCTTTATTCAAATGCTTTAACATTTCTGAATTCACTGTTACTACATCCACATTTGTACCTCCCTCTTTTTTATTATTAACTCTCAAACCACACCCATCTTTCACTGAACACGCACCGACCTCTCCGGGCAGAAGAGCGAGATGATCCGGTCTATGATTGTGGGCTATTCTTTCGTACGTCTCTCCATTCCATTCACCTTCTTTTTCTTCAGTATCTGTAAAAACACCAATACTAACTTCCATTATATTTCCATTTTGTATGGCTTGGACAGTTTCTGGTGATAATTGATTTAATTTTTCACAATTAAGTTTTAACGTTGCGGTTAATTTATTATCCTTCATTACCGCTTCAGATACATAACCAACTACATACTGTTCTTCTATACCGTCTTCATGTACAGAAACAAACTCATCTCCAATCACAGGATGATGTATTGTAACTGGAGCATTTTGCCAAAGTTCTACAGAATTAGATAATTCCTGAGAAGAATGAAAAGTCCGTCCACCACTACCATTATGTACTCCTTCCACCATCATCACAACAGGAACGACATAATGAGGAACTTCGTTAATTACCTCAAGTAACGGTGTGTACCCTTTTAATGCAAAGTTCACACATATTTCCATATTTGCAATTTCAGACATTATTTTCCTTTTTTAACAACGATTGGTAAAGCTATACAACGACATTGAGGATGAGCTGGTATCATACCTTCTACCTCATCCAAGGTAAATCTCTTACCATTATTCTCAGCACAAATAGGACAAACACGGTCATCATTGGTAGATCTCCATTCTGCAATAATGTACACCCCATCAATCCCCCAATTTCTAAACTCATTAATCATTGCTAAATGGTGGGCACGGATTAATTCTGTCCTTACCATGATTTCGGCTCTACGCATTGCTGGTATAAATCTTCCCAAACTATCCGTAATTCCTAAATCACCAACACCAGCCCCATTAATTACAGAAACAAGTTTCTTTGCTAATACCATAGCCCCATCTCCATCAGCTAATCCTTGTGCAAGTACACGGCTAATGAGTTGACTCATTTGTGAGGTAATCCCTTTCAACTCAGAATAAGCACGTACATACACAAGGGCTAAAGCATCTATCTGTAATGGTACGAATAGGTCTGTGAAAGAAATATCATAACCGGACTTTTCTAATTCTGATTGAGCACGTGTTCTACCTCTTTTGTAACTGTCTGTTACGTATTTACCCCACCACGTTTTAAAATAAGCAGGTCCTGATTGTCCAAGGTCTTCTACCGTAATAATTCCTTTTTCAATTTGTTCTTCCAACCATTTACGAAATTCCTCAACTTTTTGTGCATTGCTTAAAAATTGGTAAGCTCTATCCCCTGGTTCAACAAATGTATGGATTTCTTTTAAACCAAAAACATCATCTGTGTCAACCAATTTCTTTATCTTATTTGCAAGTTCACGAAACCTACGATTACTTTCAGACACAGCCCTATTACGAAGAACCGTAGTCCTTGTAGGATCGTACCTGTTAGAAACAGAAGTTTTAGAATTGGTATTTACACAAAACTCACACATTGTTCATTCTTTACACAAAGTTAATATATTTTATAAAGACAACATAATTTTTTAAAACATTTATTTTTGGCTTATTCGTATCTCCTATAACCAAGTAATTCCGTACCGGGATATTTTGAAATTCGTACCTCATCGGATTGATTACCACCCAATACCCAAACATAGAACCCGTCATTCTTAACGTAAAAACCAACGTGTCCCTGCCAACCCATTGTGCCACGTTTGAATACGGCAATATCCCCAATTTCGGGAACCATAACTTTCTTACCCCAACCAAGCCAACTACGGGCAGCAAGATTTTTGGTAATAGGCAATCCAGCTTTCATAACACACCAATTTACAAAAGCAGAACACCAAGGTACTTCATCCTCTTTAATTTCAGGAAACCCAATTTCACTAAAATATTTTAGGATAACATTGTTTTCACCACCACGACGTTCTTTTTCACCGTATTGGCTTAAAGCAATTTCCCAAGCGAGTTTTTGTTTCGTATTCATAATATTTCACAATTACACATTAGTATAACAATAACAGCCACGTAAACAATTCCTATACAAGCAAAGAATATTTTCTCACTAAGTTGAGCGTTCAATATCATTTTCACCTCCTGCTCCGTAAGAGTAGGAACACTGCTGTCACAGGTAATACCTTTAATAAAATCTAACAACATTTCTTTTTCTTTTTAAAAGGTTTCCATGAAAGGGGAATAACCAGTTTTATTCCAAACAGCCTTATTCCCCTATCACTTCCAAGAAACTTCCATTTAGCTAACTTGAGTTTCATCTTTCTTCAGCCCATCTTCTCCCCATACCATGACAAGGAATATAAGGACAACCGAAAGGGCCTGTTCAATAGCCTCTTCAAGCTTATCCTGAGGGATGTCGAATTTGACTTTCAACCGCTCGATCATTTCAGTCACACCTGCTTCAGTAGCAGTATCCATGTCAGCTTTGATCTCAGGGAGATGTTTGAAAATCCAAGTCCACATAACAGCAGATCTACCAATCTTGATCCATTCCATAGGAACGATCTTCTTGTCTTCATAGGCCTTAGCTACCGTTTCTACAGTACTAAGCACTTTTTCTAACGCTTTTTCAAGGTTTTTCATTGTTTTTTCTTTTAAAAATATTACTAACAAATTTAATTATTTCTTTTCGATTTGTCCACAACTTATCTAATAATCCTGTACCTCCTATCACCGTTATAGCATTATATGTGAACTCCTGACGAATGGCAGGCATCCTGTTAGGAAACACAAGCTTGAATCCTTGAAACAAAACAAGCATTATGGCAACGCTTGTAGGTCTTGTAACCTGCTTCTGTATGTTTCTTGCCTTACTCATTACAAAGGGTCATATTCTATATGCAGATGATCAACCTCATCCACTACATCATAATCAATACCGAGCTTCTTCCTGAGCTGGGTTAACAAAGCCTTCCTTTGTTTCTCCGTGTATATCCATACTCTCAGGTCAAAAGCATTACCTGTATAATGAAGGCTATTCTTGCTATGCACCCCATCCAGAAGAGAAGTGATGACAACTTCCTTTCCGGCTATCTTCATGCTAAGCTCATCTGCAATCAGCATGGCATTCATGCACTTCTCAGAAGCGGAAAGATGAACAGGTTGATTGTCTTTCATCTTCGTCATGCTCACTATCACACCATCCTTGTATTTCATACTTTAAGCATTACCCGTAATATAAATTCAATCAAAATAGTAATAACAGCTACAACAACATATACCCGTGTTTCAAGACGTATGAACTTTTCTTTCAAATCATCATACTTCTCTTGAAGTCTGTCGTGTTTCTGACAATTCTCTTTAACCTTCTCTACAAGGTTTTCCAATTCAGTACTTGTCTGAATTGCCCACTCCTTCCATGTCTTAGTAGAATTATCGTCACTCATACTTCTCCTTAGGTATTGTCATAGCTATTATCTGGCAGGGTTTGTCACCAATAACAGCCATGTGTTGTGTGCCTTTTGGTATTATCAGCTTATCTTTTTCCTCAAGTTTGATTCTATCTCCATTCTCCAAAATGACAAGCATGCTACCTTCCAACACAACCATTATCTCTTCAGATTCTGCGCCGTGGGAATGCCATGCAATCTCCGTATCTTTTGAGAACTGTGTGTGAAAGATTTCACAATTGGTATGGTCCAATAATCGAAAAGACAGCATCTTTCCTCTTTTCACAGTCCATTCTACTATACCGTGAAAGTCTCCGGGTTCTGCAAATGTCATGAAACCCATAGGAGCCTCGGGTAAATCCCTCAGTCTTTCTCTTACTTGTTCTTCTGTCATACACATATTTTAATACTTTAGTTATTATTTTACTCACATCAGTCCATAGGTGAACTAAATCACTGTGTAATAGCTGTGCATTTCAATATTATTTAATTTATCCCTGCCCTTTATAATCAAGCGTTGCGATGAAGGTATCTGACCCGTCAACACAGGCACGCAACTTGCCTCCTTCAGCCAATGTTTGGAACGAACCCGTTGTAAGTCGACAGTAGTATAGTTGCCCTGATAGCGTGCCTCCAGCACCACCAAAGGAATAATCTCCTCCTGTACAATTCGTGAATGTACCTGAGGCTGTACCACTATCACCACCAAAAGCAGCTTCTCCTCCCGTACAATTAGTGAATGTTCCTGATGCTGTACCACCACCACCACCAAAGGAATAATCTCCTCCTGTACAATTCGTGAATGTACCTGAGGCTGTACCACCACCAAAGGAATAATCTCCTCCTGTACAATTCGTGAATGTACCTGAGGCTGTACCACCACCACCAAAAGCATCGCCTCCTCCCGTACAATTAGTGAATGTTCCTGATGCTGTGCCTCCAGCACCACCAAAAGCAAAATTTCCTCCTGTACAGTTGTTGAACGTACCTGAATATTCTATATAAAGTCTCATTGAAAACAGTCGTGGCCCTTCGTCATTACTACCATCTTGCCCGTCAAACTGACAATTATCAACAACTGTGTTGCTCAAGCTCGTTGATGGGAAATAAGCAGCACTGTCTGTATCATCCCAATTCGCTGATTCAACCTCAGTAAGTATTTTGACATACAAATTTGAAACATGCACATCATCAGCCGTCTGCACAATTACCCCTGAATTGGTTGCCTCTGGTGTACCGTAAATTTGTTGCAAACTTCTGTCCGTTGTCAGTCCAATGATGTCAACAAATTCTGTGTCCAAAGTCAACGGCACGCAAGCATCATCTTCACCGTGGTCAAGATCATAATTACCCGGAGGTATGATAACACAAGCCCTGTTTGTAGCTGATAATTCTTCACCGTTTGGTGTAAGTGCCTTTGCCGCCGTGTAAGCTGCAATAAGTGCCGCCCCATTTGTCTTTGCGTTGCTTGTAGTTTCAACGACAACTGCTGACTGGATGCTTAATCCACTTATATCTGAAAGATCATTCATTGTAGCAAATGAATTGGTAGCATTCGGGGAATTGGCTCCCTGTATGGCCGCAAGCTCATCATCGGATACACTTCCATTCTCCATTTGACTGTGGATTTGTTCGGTCACCTCTACCAGATCACCAATGACGTCACCGATATAGTACATTTGAGATCCACCGGCTGTAGCCTCATTTTTCAACTTCTGTGCCGCAGCACCAATTTGTTCCAATGTTGTTTTGATACTCATAGCTCATTTATTTTTATTTTTCACTATTTTAATATTTGACTAACTCTACGCACACCACTCACAGGATTAGGATTTTGTGTTTCTCCTAAAGCATTCTTAGTATTACCACCTGTATCTTTTCCGCCACCCATTAATTCCTCTTCTTCGTCCTTAGTAAGTTCTTCTTCCTCTTCGATTGCACGTTCACGGTTTTCTACAATTTCCTCAATCTGATTTTTATCAAAATACAAGAAATGTTTTAAGAACAAATCTAATGGTAAATACTCCTCTATTCCAGACATTACAAACTCTTTCATTGAAGCAGCACGAACCTTTCCAAGTTCAACTTTTTCTTTATCTGAAAGACTAAACATCTTGTCCCATACAATCATATAAGGTGTTGCTGGTTCAGGTAATACACCTACCTCAATACATTTGTCTATAAAAGGACGTAATATCATTGGTTCATTTTGTTCTTCACGACGAGAAGTTACGTAACTAATCCATTCCAATTTGTCTTGTGCAGAACTTAACTCACCACGTTCAGAACCCGTTAAGATACGTTTTGGAATACCTGTAACAGCAGAAATCATTTGCATTTGTACATCCACGTGATTTATAGGATCTGCAATCTGTTGTGCCAAGGCATTATACTTTACTCCTTCATTTATAAGAACTCTTCTTAAGTTATTTTCAAACTCATCTATTTGTTCTTTTAATGAGGTAAACATTTCCTCTGTCATTTGGTAATCTGGTGAAACCTCACCTGTATAACCAGGACGTGCCCCACGCCAAAACATTTCAGCATCACCACCAACTAACTTTTCCAAATCAACTAAACGATTAAATACCGCACGTAATCTTGGTGTACCAAACACTTCGTCATCTACAGGATCTTCTACAAGATGTACGACACGTGTATAATGAACGTTGACAGTCGTTACAGAAGTACCTGTTGTTATTTTTATGCCATAATACAGAGGTTGTCCATAACGTTCACTTTTAGGGTCTTCATCATATTTTGATATTTCTGCTTGATCTTCCGAAAGAGGTTTAACATACAATAACTCTAATTTTTTATTTGTAGACTTTGAAACAGGATTTTTAAGCCCTTCCCGATTAGTCACATCACTTAATCCAAGAAACAAAATAGAGTAACGACCAATACCTGTTAATTTGTCGGCACGAATAAAAATAGACTTTAATTTCAATTTTTTGTCTAATTCCTTCCAAGCCTTTTCAAATTCACTATCATCTTCTTTTATCGTTTCAATTACATCAATTGTACCTTTCCAAGATGCTTTTACAGGGCGGTCAATAATAGCTTTTGCGATATCGTGTCGTAAATAACGATTCCAATAAGTTGAAAAAGTAATTTCTTTTGGATAACCAAGTGCTTGGTAAATGTCCCTTGTCCCACCATAGGTATCTGTTCCTAACATATTAGCAAAAGTCATTCTTGCCAACAGTTCACTAAATACTGACATCTTTTTTAATTCAGTATTCATTTGCGGTGCTATTTTCCTTTTTCTTTCCATTATGTTATTCTTCTTGCTACCTTTTTCCTTGTCAAGAAATTAAACCCACCTGAGGTGGCATCAACCTGGTCTTTATATGTTGAGTTTGGGAACAATTCAAATTCATCCATATACACCTTGTTCCACTCTGCAATTCTCAACAATATATTACCATTATTTACTTGTACACTTAACGGGTCTGCTCGCTTTGCTTTATCCCCCGTAGGCTTGTCTGCTTCTACAAGATACCCTGCAAGATTACGAATTGTGTTTTCCGCCGATTCTTTACCACCCGAACCAGGCTCCTGCTCAACTACCACCCAACACTTCTTCCCATCCACTTCAGCAGTCTGTCGTATAATTCTTTCCCTTTGTTCAGAACTCCATTGCCCACGTTTTACGTCATCTACTAAAAACTTACCACTCTTAAGTTTTCCAATCTTTACCCCTACCGTGTAAGCACCTTTTCCTGCACTTCCTGCCTTATCCCAATAACGCACCCATTTAATATCATTTTCCTTTTCATCCAATATTTGGTTTGTCATTTGGAAATGTTCTATTTTGAACATCCCACCACCTGGAGGAGTCGGTGCTTGACCAATTTGTCCGGCATAACCATATTGTCCAAGATCGGTTTCCAATTCCTGTAAAACAGACCAAGGCATACGATTTACGTCAAATAAATCATCTACATAATATTTTTTTAATTCCTGTGGTTTTAACTGTCCCTCAAAATGAAGTATTTCTCCAGGAATACAAATATGTCGTAAATTTTCTTTCTGTTTCTTTAAAAGGTGTCCTGACGGATCATCTTGGTGTAACCTCTGCATAATACCAATCGTTGTAGAAACCTCTTTATTTGTTTTACGTGTTGATAAAGTTTGGTCAATCCAACGAGCAGCAGTTTCCAATTCTATATCAGAAGCAGCCTGCTGAGGATTAAGGGCGTCGTCCCAAATAAGAATATCCCCGTGGAACCCTGTTAATGTTCCACCTACTGACGTACTATAACGATTACCTCCTAAAACTTCCCGTGTTGCATGAGCAGAAAGCCTACTCGGTTCCTTCTTTACTATTCTATAATTAGTCTTGGTATCTTTGTCTGCTTTAATATCGAGTTCAGGGTAAAGTTCCTTAAATCTTTGAGATTTGATTAAGTCTCTGCTATACTCTGCAGATTCAAGTGCAAGTGTACCAGAATATGAAGCCGTAATAAATCGTATCCAATGCCATTTCGTCCAACACCATACAGGAAAGACAATACTACAAAGGATAGTCTTGGTAGACCCGGGAGGAATATTAATTAATAAATCATACTTCTTTTTCTTCCTTTCACCTACCCTGTTTGCGATTTGTTCCAACTCCCCACATAAATAAGGAATGTGCCAATTTGATACAAAAGGTTGCGTGCTTATTTCAGGCCAAGCCCATTCTAAGAAATGAAAAAGTGAACGGTTGTTCAATTCCCGTATTGCAAGGTCAGGGTGACTTAGAATCTGTAATATTTTAGATTCCTTTACGTCATCCGTTTTCGTAACACCATTATTTAACCGTACACGTTTCATACCGTTACTAATTATTCTTTAGTGTCGTTTGGGACATTAATAACTTCCTTTGTCACTCCCATTTTGCTTAACACCAAAAGTTCTTCAGTGGAAAATTCTGATAAATCCAACTTGTGGTCCATCGTAAATTTTCCATTAATTTCCAACTTTTCATTCCAAACTGAAGGTTGACGTACACTCAACCATTTAATTGCAGCCATCACATTTGGTGGATATTTCTTTTCAACCTCGACTAACAATGGTTCCGTCCACTCCCTCTTAACTTTCCCTTTCGAATCAAACTCCTTTACTCGATTGGTGAGTACTACCGTCTCCCGATGATTATACCCGACAGCCGATTGATATAAAGAGTGGGCAACCTTAGCATCTGCCATCATCTGTCCTTTCTTTATCGCCTGTAAGAATTCAGGATGTTTTTCTTTCCAAAGTTGAATGGAAGAATCAGTTACTCCCAATGCCAATGCAATTTGTCGATTTGTCGCCCCAAGCAGACATAAATAAAAAACCTGTTGGATAAAGTTCTCATTAAAGACAGGTTTATCAATCGAAACGTTCCTTCTCTTTCGAGTAACCTTATCTAAAAGTTGCATTTCTTTTGTCCTGTTCATTCCTAAAAATTTTGGTTTTTTAAACTAATAAAAACCAAAATTAACTTTTTTCTAAATCATTTCCTATAACCATACCTTTTATATATATACAAATTTTCGTAATTATTTTTCAATCTAAGGTATTCTTTATCAATTTCCAACTTTTTAATTCTTTTATTAATTTTCAAAAAACTATAAATAATCGTTAAAATCTACCAAATCTTCCCAAAAATTTTATAAAATTTTTTTCGATTTTACATTTATCAATATATCTTAATTATTCTACTACGAAATTCTTATTTACCTATATACATACCACCTATAATAATAGTATGTCTTCTAACGAAACTTGTTTAATCGAAGGAATCTACGGAAAGTTCCCAAAATTCCCCACATTTTTGGGGAGGACCTTCCACCTCCCCCCTATTTCTAAATTCGTAAATTGACAAAGTACTCTTTTATCTGTTTCCCCACCCCACCCACCGCCTGGGCTTTTACCCTGTTTTACCGTGGTGGGGTGGGTGGTATGTTTTACCCTATATTACCACCCACCCACCGGCTTGTCTAATGAATACTTTTCGATATTAATATACGAATGCCCTCGACATACTGGTTTTTTAGGTGGTGTGGTTTATATTAGGTGGGCCACCCAAAAGCCGGCGCACCCGCCCGCACCACCGCCCCACCCCTATTTTTTACCCTGTTTTACCCTGTTTTACTTTTTACCCTGTTTTACCTTATTTTTACATTTACCCTATATTACCGCTTTTTACTTTTTACCCTATATTTTTACGGGTGGTTTTTTATTAGGTGGTGTTACTGGTGACAAACATTATGTTTACTCTTTTTACCCTGTTTTTTACTGTTTTACGTGGTGTTTATTAGTACTTTTTTACGCAACCAATTTTTTACTTTTTACCCTATATTACCGCGATTTTTAGGTTTTTCTTTTTTGACGTTTGTAACTGCCTGGTTATCAACTGTTTTCGTTTAAACTATTTTTTTTGATTTAACATTTATTAACTAAAATAATTTTGACGGTATTACCTTATTTTGTACATTTACTGTGTTGTTACACCACACCGTAACAACCGCGGTGAGTGGGGTGTGGGGGCGGGTAGCCCTAATAATTACCACGGTGGACACGGTCACCGTTTATTAAAAGTACGTGGTTAATTAGGTTTTTTACTTTGGGTGGGGCCCAAACCTGGTCAACGGTAAAAAACCACGTTTGCTCAATTACCTTGTTTAACAAAACAAGGGCTCAACGGTGGAGAAAAGCATTTACGGTACGGGGGTGGTAAAACAGTTTTATAGTTTTTTATGTAAAACAGGGTTTATTTTGGTGGTTCGAACCCACCACCACCCACAAAGGTCAATTTTGACCCTATAATAAACAATATTACATATGGCAAACAAAAACGAAAATGCGCTGGAACCTGCAGCAGAAGTACGCGCACAGATTTTGAACGAAATGACAGCCGAAGAGTTGGCCGAAATTTTGAAGAACAAAAAAGCAGCCGAAGCCAAAGCCAAGAAAATGGCAGCCGAGGAAGCCGCAAAGGCACTGGCCGAAGCCGAAGCCAAGCGGGTAGCCGGGGAAAACAAAATTGCAGCAGCCGAGCAGGTGACAAAGCTGGCCGAAGCGGTTGCAAAATTGACGGACGTGGTTGACACCAAAGCACTGGCCGAGTGGTTACGGGAATATGCAAAAAATATGCCCAAGCCAGCCACCGTCGGTAAAACAACCAAAACCACCACCACGGGGAAAAGCACCGGGGGTAGCACAAGAGCGGGTAGCAGCAAGGCCATTTTGGCGGAAGCCATTGCAGCCGGCAAAAATACGTTTGATGAGTTGATGGCCGCCCTTGCGGTTGAGTTCCCCGAAAGGGAAGCACGGTTGCGTGAAAATGCGGTGAAATATTACTGCACCAAAGCAGCTGACGGGACCTACAGCATTTAGTATGCCGGTAACAGCCAGTAAACGGGTGGGGTACGTACCCCACCCTAATTTTTTGTTTTTCAACCCTGCAATGGAGCAAGCCGGGGCTCGATACCCCGGCAGGGTTCAAATTTGAAAATTAAAAGTAAAAATCTGTATAAACTAAAATTGAAAATTGAAAATGGAAAACAATTTTGCAAATGCCGCTAAATTGTGGATAAAGGCTGGCAAAACCAGTAAACCTTCCCGCAGGGAGCTTAATTTTATCCGCTACCTGGTATCCCGTGAGGAAACCCAGGAAAAAATTGTTGAGTTTATCCAACAGACCTATAAACCTATTAATTTTTAATATTATGGAAAAGCTGAGAAATCTTTGGTACAAAAACCTCGACGGAATTGTTATGGGCAGTATGGTCGGAATCCTTGTGGGCTTTGCCCTGCTTTGGATTAGCTGGGTAGGCGCTGTCGTAGTGGCAGTTGCCTTTAACGTTTTTTGTGCCTGTATAACTACCCCGTACAAGGCAAGGCATACTGATGAGGCTTAGAATAGCCGAAACCGGCAGGAAATTTGCCGGTCTATGTCAAACTAAAAAAGCAAAAATGAAAAAAAGGAACCTTGTGCTGGCAATATGCCTGCTGGCAGTCCTGTTGATCCCACTTTGGAGGGGAATCGCGAAGTGGCAGGACGTGAAAACGGAATGCAGGAACCTGCAGGAACCTTCGGACATGAACATCGTCCTCGTTTTGGAAGATTATCACTTTTCCAGGCTTGATGTCTTTGACAAGCCTAACCTGGTTGATTTCTACAAGAGTGGTCTGAGGAGGATGAGATGAAATACTTTGCGCCGAGGAACGCTATCAACCTTAGAATTGAATCTCTGATTGAGGAAATTCTGAATACAGACTATCTTGTTATGGGCTGTTCTGTGAATGTCGCAAATCTGGGATGGAAATTTGAGTGGGATTCTGCTAAAAGAAGATTCGGCAGATGCACACCTGGTACTAAATTGATCTCTATTTCTTACCCATTGGTAAAACAAAATCGAGATAACCTGGAGGTGGTAAGGAATGTGGTACTTCATGAGGTAGCTCATGCAATCCATTGGACTATCTACAAAAAGGCTAACCACGACTCCGTATGGCAACGTATCGCCTTAACCATTGGTTGTGATGGTAAGCGGTGTTACTCCTCAGAAGAGGTAAAGCCTACCAAGTCTAAATACTCTTTGGTTTGTCCTGGATGTGGAAAAGAATACCCACGTCATAAGAAACCTACCAGAGAAGCCAGTTGTGGTATCTGTTGTCCTGGAAAATGGGATGCTCAGTTCAGATTAAAATTGATCCAAAATTATTAAATGAAATGAGAATGTATGATGATGAACCTGTCAGGTTTACTGGCAGGATTGAGAAAACCGTGGTAAAGTCCTTGCAAACCACACCAAGACCTATTCGTGAGATTGCCCACGATATTCTCTTGGATTGGAAAGGGCTTGGACCGTACCGTGCTTATCTTACTCCGTTATTCAAATTTAACAAAATAACGGACAAAGACCCTCAGCTTGGGTTTCCTGGAGCGGCTAAATCTGCTGTTCTTGGTTTCCTTGCCAATAGCCAATCCTGGAAAGGAGAAACTGCCAGGAAAATCAAAGAAGAATTGAAAGGACTTTTAAACCAAAATTAAAATGAAAAAGACAAAATTTAGAGTTGAACCTTCACCAGAATTGAAAAAGTTTCTGTTAAAGAAAAAAGTTTACCGGAAGTTTATGAAAAACCTCAAAGGTGGCTGGAATGATCTTGACAATAATCATACGGTCCGTAATTTCTTGGGTGCATTCATATTTTCTGAAACACCAGAAGGAATTAATTTCTGGTATGATTTGGAAGATGAATTTAATAACAAGGTAAGAACCAGTTAATAAAAGTTAAAAAATGAAAAAAATTGAAAAATTATTAGAGCAACTCCGCGACCTGATGCAAGAAGAGGTCGACAAAAGAACCGAGTATTTTGACAACCGTTCAGAAGCCTGGCAGGAAAGTGAAAAAGCTGATGAGTACCAAGAATTGACCGACAACCTGGAAGAGTATGTGACCCAGTTGGAGGAAATGATGGATGTATTGGGAAGTTATTCTTAATTAAAAAACCAAAAAATGGAAAAACATTATTTTGTGGTCTTTAGGACCAATTCTATGACAAAGAAGGGGGAAGAACTTTGTCTTCTTCTTGGTACAAAAGAAGACCGTCAATTTCTTAGAGAGTTCTATACCAAACGTGCCGCCAAAGAATGGGTGGAAAGATGGAACGAAGGACTCCGGGAATCATTTGTGTTGAAACCTGTATCCTAAAATTGAATAGGGCACCCTGCTTGACGGGGTGCCCTATTCCTGTTTTTGTATTTGGACAAATTAATGGGTTCGATTCCCAGACAGGAACAAAATTGAAACCAATTAAATTCTAAATATTATGAAACAGACAATCAAAAATGACCGCATAGGATTTGTGGTCTTCGTTATTATCCTGTTCGTTATTATGGCAGGTGAATCAATTGTAAATTTCATCTTAAAACTCTTTGGATTATGAGAAGTGGAACGTATTATTTAAACAACACCGGACATCGATGGGTTGTGTACAAAAACGGGGAGAAGGAACGTGTCCGTGTTCTTTTCCCTGACGGCCATATTGAAACCCGTGCAATTTTGTACTACGAAAGTTTTGGTAACTTTGCCGTGACCTGTATCAGTTTAAAAGGAAAAAAGCAACAATTTTTCCAGGACTCCTGCTTCATACAAGATGAAGATGATAATGAAACATTATTTGAAGGTATTATCCTTAAACCTGACTACAATGCCTAATGAATTTATGAAACGGTACAGTCCGTTCAGTAGGGCTCCTAAATGGAAACCTAAAACTGAACAACAGATGAGAATTGAAATACAATCCGCTCGTGCTCAGTTAATTTATTGGAACGATGAATTATTGGACAAGTGGATGGTGGATGGGAGTGATTGTGAAGTGGATGGAAAGCTGCACGACATTTGGGAACAGATTAATCAGGTAATTGAAAGATTAAATAAAATCTAACTAAAATGAATACGTTATTGTCGTACGTTTTCTTTAACGCTTAATTTAAGTAATATAAACTAATTACTTATTAATTTGTCGTAAAAGACAACCACGAAATAACGTATTCTTAAACCAATACTTGCTATATGAGTACCATACTAATTTCAAAAGTAGGTGAATTTACTTGTCACATACAGGATATATTTAAACCTTCTATTGAAGGTTATTCTTATATTGTGAAAGAAACCGGATTTAGAACCGGCATTGAAAAACGAGCTATATTGCATGGCCGAAAATTTCTGAAAAGAAAAAGAGAAGCCTTAGCAATGGGTCTAATTGGAGTAAAACGAGTAAGAAAATATTAATTTATGCGAACAGCAAACTTTATTAGAGAAAGGCAGGTGGTTAAAATCTGTTTTTCTATTACAGACAAAGAAGTATTTAGAGAACTAACGAGATTTCCTGATTTTCAGATGAAAGCTGATTATTGGGAAATCTCTGTTTCTACGAAATTGGTTGAAACCTTACGAAGACTAAATTTCGTTTTTAGTCCTTCGATGAAAAATTGGGATAAAGAAGAAGAGATGTCTCACACTAATTTAAAATTAGATGGTAAAAATACTCTTTACAAATATCAAATAGAAGGTGTTCGTTTTCTTGAAAAGAAAAATGGACGTGCTTTAATAGCAGATGAGATGGGCCTGGGTAAAACTGTCCAAGCCTTATCTTGGATAAAACTACATCCAGAATTTAGAAAAATTCTGGTTATTTGTCCAGCCAGCTTAAAGATTAATTGGCAAAGAGAAATAAAACAATGGACATCACTGGAGGCGGAAATATTAAATGGTTCTAGTCCTTACATCACAAAAAAGAATTTTCTAATTATTAATTATGATATTCTTTCTTATTGGGAAAGATTATTAAAATTAAAACAATTTGATGTAATAATATTTGATGAAGCCCATTACATCAAGAATAATAAAGCAAAACGAACAAAGGCATTTAAAAGACTGGTTAAAGCAGTTCCACGGTTAATTGCCTTAACAGGTACTCCAATTGAAAATAAACCAATTGAGATATATAATATTGTGAAGGTAATAGATCCTTCCATATTCCCTGATGCGACAGATTTTGCTATTGAATTTTGTGGAGCAAAGAAGACAAGGTTTGGATGGGATAAAAATGGAGCAACAAATACGTTAAGATTGAATAAAATTCTATCAAGTTCGATAATGATTAGAAGAAAGAAGGTAGATGTACTAAAAGATTTACCTGAAAAACAAATCATTAAAGTACCATTCGAGATTAACAATAGAATAGAATACGACCAGGCAGAAACAGAATTTGTAGAATTCTTAAAAAAGAAATTCAATACAGAAAATCTTACAGAAGAAATTCTGGAAGAATTAAAACAATTTGCCAAACGTAATGATATTGAAGTTAGTGAAGAACTAACCACAGATGAGATACGTTTGATAAAAGAACATAAATTTGAAAGAATTGCTTCTGCACCAGTCCTTGCACAAATTGAATTACTTAAACAATTAGCAGTGAAAGGTAAAATTGACCAAATAATTGAATGGATTGAAAATTTCTTAGAAAGTGGTGAGAAACTGGTTGTATTTGCCGTTCATAAAAAGGTTGTTTCTCAGTTAATGGAAAAATTTAAACATATCGCGGTTAAGGTAGACGGGAGTGTTTCCCAAAAACAAAGACAAGAAGCTGTAGATAAATTCCAAAAGGATGTTAAAACAAGATTATTTATCGGAAATATTAAGGCAGCAGGAGTAGGAATTACTTTGACAGCGGCGTCTAATGCAGCCATAATTGAATTTCCTTGGTCTCCTGGAGAATTAAATCAAGCAGCAGACAGAATACATCGTATTACTCAAACAAAACAGGTTACAATATGGAATTTGGTTGGGGAGAGTACTATTGAAGAAAAGATAATTACTTTACTTAAGAAGAAAGAAAAAGTAATTACCAAAATATTAGATGGCAAACAATATGAAGACCAGTCCATATTAATGGATTTGTTTAAAAGTTATTTAACAATTAAAACATAAAAGAAATGACAACTGAAGAAATTAAAAAACTGTTAAAGGAATTAGCAAAAATTGATTCCAAACATACCTTTGAACAGTATGAAAAAGAAAGGCCTGCAAGGGTAAAAGAAATTGAACACGAACTCTATATAGTCGGTGTTCTTGATGTTAATGGTGCTTTTGTTTATAGTAATCCTTATGTGGATGAATTAGCTGCTTATTATTGGAAACTATTTGATATGGGAGTATATGGAGAAGATGATTCCGGTAACGAAAATGAATTGTGAACAATTAAATTATTTTGAACACAAAGAATTAAAAAACCCTGATGGAACACCATTACTTGCAAGAAGAAATGGTAAAACTAAGATCTGGAAAAAACAATCTGAAAGATTTCAAATATCTTGTAGATATGGTAATAATCAAAAAATTGTAATTAGTAACGAAAATTGTCATTTATGGAATGGAGAAGAATAAATTAAAACGAATAAGGACAAGAAGAACTGAGTATTATGTTAGAGTCTTAGGAAAAATAAATGAAAAATTTGTTGAAGCAAAATTATACCCGGAAAGAGATAGAAATAGGAATACATACAGAATTAATAATAGCAATTCCTGGTTTAATGGGTATGATTTAAATATACACGATTTTCATATTGTTTACTCAGTTCAACGATTTGTTTATCGGGTAAATACAAGAAAAACAGTAAGAGTGTTGATTAATTTTTCAGGTAAAAAATTTCAAAGTTATTTCAATAACTATAAAAAATCATTACCAACTTATGAAGAAGTAGCAACCGAAGTATTAGCCACGGTACAAAACGAAAAAGTGATTTGGAGTACGCATAAACTCACAAAAGCACAAGAAAAATTTATAGTATCAAAAGCAAGAAAAATAAGTTATTACATTAAATGAAAAAATGAAATGAGTAAATTAAAAACATTAGCAGAATCCGAAGGCTATGAAAGTGTAGAAGAAATGCTTGAAGCCTCAACTTGGGACAGCGTGGTCCCATCAATCTGTACAAACAAAGATTGTGATGCTACCTACAGCTACGAACCTGATTGTGATCGTGGATGGTGTGATGAATGTAAAACAAATTCAGTACAAAGTTGTCTTGTATTAGCAGGAATTATTTAACCTTAATATTTAGAAAAATGAAAAAGAATGAAGTATCTTTAGAAACATTGAAAGCTTCTTTCAATAACATCTCAGTAGAAAATCGTTCCGTTGGAGTATGGAACATAAAAAGAGAAATTATGAAAAGAACGTACCCACAAACTCTAATTTCCGAATTAGATGCGAGTGGGTTTATTAAAAAATGGTTATGGACATAATTAGATTATACAGAGATTTCAACGTTGATCACAGAACGGAAGGACATAAACATTGTCGTCCGGGATGGGTCAACGTTGAGTGTCCTTTCTGTGAAGGAAACCCAGGATATCATCTTGGATGGAACATCAACGAAGAATACTATTTCTGTTGGCGTTGTGGATGGCACGCTCCCGTTAAAACCATTGCTGAATTAACAGGCCTTAAAGAAAATGAGGTGACTGAAATTCTCCCACAATATGGAATTAACCGTACTATTTTGCATCAAAAAATTAAAACCAAAAGAGAATTTGAAATCCCATCAGGTTTAAGTTATTTGAAAACACAACAGAAAAAGTATCTACGTGAAAGAATGTTTGACCCTAATTTGATAGAAGAAAAATATCAAATACGTGCTACCAGTCCTACCTCAAAATTAGGAATGTACTATTATCGTTTCCGTATTTTTATTCCATACTTTTGGAACGGGGAAATGGTAAGCTTTGATTCTCGGGATGTAACTGGAAAACAACCAAACAAATATTATGCCTGTCCAGATGAATATGAATTAATGGGAAGAAAACAAATACTGTATGGAATACAAGAAAATTGGAACCCTGAGATTGGTATTTGTGTTGAAGGACCTACTGATGTTTGGAGACTGGGAGATTCAAGTTTTGCTACGAGTGGTATTCAATACACCCATAATCAGGTAAAACTAATGTCTTCAATCTTTAAACGAATTGCGGTTGTGTATGATGATGAGATACAAGCTCAATCACAAGCAAAAAAACTTGTAGCTGAATTACGATTCCGTGGTGTTGATGCCTGGAACGTTTCCATTAAAGGTGATCCAGGTAGTTTAACTGACAAACAAGCAAAAGAATTAATTGAAATAATTAAAAAACAAGTAAAATGAAAATTCTATGTTTTTGGTTCAGAGGACAACTTTATAAAATTGATGAATCTGGTAGAATTAATGCAAATGGCATTAATCATTATTCAGATGATTGGATATTTTTAGGAGGATCATCACATCATTGGCATAATCATATAACAGTAACACTAAAACAAGGATTTAAAAATCCTTCATTACTAAATGGTTGCTTAGGATGGGATAAAGATCATGGAACAACAAGACGATGGAGTGGAAGGTATTGTGGAAAACTCCCAAGAATTAAAGGTGCTCATATTATAAATGAAAATTAAAAAACAAATGAAATGAAAACAAATGAAGAAATTTTAAAAGTATTTGATGAAGGTTTTCCTAAATTCAAATGGTTCCTTGATAAGTATTTTGATGAAGGATTTATGGAAACACTTATTTGGGCAAGACAAACCAGAAATACTACTGCTTTACTTGGTATTTTAAATCAAGCTTGGTTTGAATTACCTGATGCTGAATTTAATCTCAAGGAAAACCCTCCAGGATGGCGTGAATTCTTAAATGTAATTGAAGAATGAAAAGGAGAAAACAGCACAATATCTTCGTTCAACCGTACTTTTATGTCTGTGCTGTAATGATGTTATTCTATTGGATTATGTTGATTGTAATGATTAATTTTTATTGTATTACTGATACTAAATTTTAAAGAAATGGAAAAAGGAAAATTTATAATTGAAGAAAAATTCAAAAAATTCCTCATTGATGAAGGAGTTTATGAAGCCTTTATGGCAAATGTAGAAAAAGATAAAGTTATCCAACTTATACTTAACAAAGGAGAAGATTATTTGGCATTTTCTTTAAGTTCTACTCTTGTTTTTTCTAACACAAAAGAAGGATGGGGGTTTTGGAATAAACTTGCTACTAAAAATGGTGAATGGGATGCAAACTTTTAAAAACTTAAAAAATGACTGAGAAGAAAAAACCTGTACTGAAAATTATTGGTACTGACGGAAATGCTTTTGCTATTTTGGGTAAAGCTCAAAGAGTTGCAAAGCAAAATGGAATGGACTGGGATAAAATCCACACTGAAGCTACCTCTGGTAACTACGACAATTTATTAGGTGTAATGATGAAATATTTTGATGTTGAATGAAAACAAAATTTCACAGTAAAGGATTTGTTCTTGGAAATTATTGGGGAGGAGGAAAAGGTTCTTACCCAGCAAGAAGAATTAATGCAGACACAAAAGAAGAATTACTTGAAACCGCAAATGCAATGTTAAAAAGTGGTGCTTTGGATTCTGGTATGGGTTATGAAAGTTTGATTGGAGCGGTTTTAATCATTACTAAACAATCCATAAGAGAATATGAAGGTAAAGAATACAGAAATTATGAAGATGAAACTGTTTTTATTGGTAATTTAACTGACAAAGAAACAGAATTTTTATCAGATATCGTTGAACAAATGATTTAAAATGGAAACAGGGATTAGGTTAATGGGTCTGTTAGACGGATTACTTAACAACTCAAAAATTGATTATACTGATTACAGAATACGTAATCAGATAATTGACCGGATTGAGGAAAGTCTGAACTCTGCCGATTGGATTGAATTACCCGATGGTACTACTTACAAAAAGGTTTTTACACCTACTTATTTCAAGGAACAAGAAAAGGAATTAGAAGAATTACGTAAAACATTTCTTAAACACTTTTAAAATTTAAAAAATGATATGGATTTAAATGATGAATTTTTCAAAGATTGGACAGTAATCAACGTTGACCCGGGAAACATGGTTTTATGTGATTTCTGTAATAAAGATTATACCGAAGATACAATTTCGGTTGGTGGAATACTATTTTCAGGACACGCTTGTTGTCCCGATTGCTTACCTGAATTCCAAAAAGGAATTAAAAAATATAAAGAGGAAAAATCCGTACAAGCAACTGCAAAAGAAAACGAAACTTTCCGTGATTTTGTTTACCGAATAAGAAAAGGAGATTATTAAAATGAATAAATTACTAATTGGATATAAATTCCAAGATTATTGTGTTGATGTAATCAAATATTTTACTCCTGAATTCTGTGAAGCTCACGAAGAATGGTGTATTGAGGACTATGGGCAATTTGAACGCTGGGCTGGATATCTTTACATAAAAGAATATGCTCCTTCAAGAGCTGGTAGAATTATTGAACGTGCTTATAATCTTTATATCAAAAAATAATGGAAAAGGTAACAAGGGAAAACTGTGAAAAATTAAATCGGTTTGAGCATTTAACCGCTAAAAATGCAGATGGTACACGCCTTCGGGCAAGAAGAAATGGGAAAACGCTGACCTGGAAAAGAAAACCTGAATCATTTTCTATTCCGATTAAACACGGTCTTTATAATCACGGGTACATTAATAATAAAACTTGTGAATTATGGGAGGGTGAGGAATGAAAACAACAGGATTAATAGTTGATGTTTATAGGAATTCATCTGCCGATTGTACTGCTAATGGTATATCTTCAAATCAAAATACACTTATTTTGATTGACATTGATGCACCTTTTGAAGGAGATGAAAAAAATTCTGTAAAACTTGTCTCACGATGGTTATTTGGTAGATGGTATCACCATGCTGAACCTTTAGTGAAGCCGGAAGGAATGGTTGGCCCAATGATGGGTGGGAATTTTATCTATACATCAGATAGTAGATTTCCATCGGATTACCCTATTCCTTTACACGACCGTTTTGAAACACAAGAAGCTTATAAACATTTAAGCATTTAAAATTATGAATGAAATAATAAAAGAAGAACCAGGAAAAGTAATGCCTCATCAAAGACATTACCAAGTTGGAAACATTGTTCGTATTTGTAAAGAACCACCTAAAGCACGATCCTCTGGTTTCTTGCTTGAGTCATTACACGTCATTGAAAATCCACCTACGGGTGGGGTAAATACAGCAGGTGGCATTTGGTTAAAGGACAAACACGGGAAATTACGTGAACTTCAATTTATGTACTGGCAATGGACCGGTAAAGTGAAACGTATGAGGAAACACGTATAACAAATGATTTTTAAAATAATCTAAAAATTTTTAGGTTTTTAAAAAGATTATAGTTATATTTGTAAACTTTTTTGTAATATTTTACATTTTTCATAAAAGCCGGTTATGAAAAAAGGTTTGTGTATATCAATTTCATTTTTTTGTTTGTCATATGTAACAGGTGAAAGAGTAAGGGAGCCGGCTTCTCCCTGAAATTTCACCTGTTTACTTTTACTCACACTTTTTTGAATTAAAAAATTCAAACCAAAATGAACAGTAAACTAATTGCCTTAGAAATTTTATCTTCAGATTCATACTTAGTTGTCAACAAAAAACTTGTAAAACGATTTGGTTGTTCTGTTGCTGTATTTGTATCTAATTTAATTGATAAATACAAATATTTTTATGACAAACAAATCTTAATAGAAGACGGGTTTTATATTACCCATAAAAAATTAATTGAAGAATATGGTTTTAATGATAGAGATATTCGAAATTGTAAGAATATTCTTAAAACTGCAAATATAATCGAATTAAAAAGAATTGGATTACCTGCAAAAGAGTATTATTATATTAATTGGGATAATTTGATGTTAAATCTTAATCCAGACTTAAATTTTAATTTGACCAGTGCTACGGAATCTGTAAGCACTTGTGCTACGGAATCTGTAAGCACTTGTGCTACGGAATCTGTCACGACTATTAATAATAACAAAGTAAATAATAACAAATTAAAATTAACTTCGTTTGAAGAAGAAGATAATTCACCAAAATTAACAAGATTTATTACTCCCAATCAATTTAATAATTTCTGGGAACTTTATCCAAAAAAAGCAGAAAAAGGAAAAGCCTTGACAAGTTGGAACAAAATATCTACCAAGAAAACTGGAGTTAAGCCAACCTGGAGACAAATTAGAAATGCTATAATTGCCCAAAAACAAACAGAACGCTGGCAAAACAAAGATTTTATTCCTTTACCTACGACGTGGTTAAATCAAAGCAGATGGCTTGATGACCCAAATGAAATGAAAAATTTTAATTATGGTAATAATGGAAATGGGAAAACCTATTCTAACAATAGGTTTGAGCCAATGTTTGATGAAATAGGAAAAACATCAAGAAATGATTGAACGTAAAATAATCATAGGATTAATTACCCAAACAGAATATCTACGTCAGTTAGAGGAAATATGGAACCAAGATTATATTGAGAGTTCTACTGCCCAAAAAATATCATCTTGGTGTTGGGAATATTTCCGTAAGTACAGGCAAGCCCCGCTTGAAAATATTGAAATGATTTACATTAGAAAATTACGGGGTAAAAAACTGGATAAAGATGAAGCAGAAGAAATAGAAGGAGAGATTTTACCTAACTTGTCTGAAGAGTACGAAAAGAAAGGAATAAACATTACATACCTATTAGAGGAAACCAAAGATTACTTTAATGAAAGACAAGTAACATTACATAATGAAAGAGTTAGTTTTTTACTGGCTAAAAATAAGGTAGAAGAAGCCCAAAAAGAAATAGAGAATTTTAAACCAGTATCTTTTAAACAGGAAGAAGAAAACGAATTAGATTTAAGTACGGAAAGATTACTTACAAAAATAGAGTCTGCTTTTGATACAACTTATCAAAATGTAATTCGTTTTCCTGGTGCTTTAGGGGAATTCTGGAATGAGCAACTTGTTCGTGGAGGATTTGTTTCTTTACTTGCTCCAGAAAAAAGAGGAAAGACTTATATTCTTCTTGAATTTATGATGAGAGCTTACAAACAAAAACGTAAGGTTGCATTTTTCCAGGCAGGGGATATGACAGAAAATCAGCAATTAATAAGGACTTGTGTTTACCTTGCTGAACGGAGTAATCTTGAAAAATATTGTGGTATTCAATATGTGCCAACTCAAGACTGTATAAAAAATCAAACAGATAACTGTAATAGGGCAATCAGAGAATGTAACTTTGGTGTCTTTAAAATGAAAGAAGAAGACATCAGAAAAAATATTACAAAGAAAGAACTTATTGAAGCTTATAAAGAAAATCCTACATATAAACCTTGTTACAACTGTCCTGAATGGATGAGAAATCGTTGGGGTACAGTTTGGTTAAAAGAAGTAGATTTAAAACACGCTTTGACTGTTCGTGAGGCTAAAAAATATGCTAAAAAATTCTTTATTGATACACATCAGTCTATAAAACTTTCCACTCACGTAAATGGAACCTTGACTCTTTCAAAAATTAAATCTACATTAAAGAAATGGAAAGATAAGGAAGCCTTTATTCCTGATGTAATACTTATTGACTATGCTGATTTGTTGGAAGCGGAAACACGTATGGAAGAACGCCCAAAACAAAATTACATTTGGAAAGGATTACGAGCATTATCTCAAGAATATGATTGTTTAGTAATTGCACCAACACAAGCAGATGCAGCAAGTTATAAGGCTTATCGTTTGGAATTAGATAATTTCTCCGAAGATAAACGAAAGTATGCTCATGTCACAGCTATGTACGGTCTTAACCAGGACCCATCTGGACGTGAAAAAGAATTAGGTATAATGAGAATAAATAAAATAGTGATACGTGAAGGTGATTTTCATTCTTCTCACGAAGTTCACGTTTTACAAAGATTACAAATGGGAAGACCTCATCTCGGAAGTTTTTATTAATCATTAAAATAGAATGGTATGTACACAATTAAAAAAGAATTTTCATTTTGTGCCAGTCATAACTTAGAGTGTTTGGCACCGGAACATCCGTGTTCAAGGGTTCATGGTCACAATTATCAGGTAATTGTAGAACTTAAAAGTGAAACTCTGAATGAAGCAGGGTTTGTCACTGATTACAGACAACTTGACACTATTAAAAAGTGGATTGATGATGTATTGGATCATAGACATCTAAACGAAGTTTTTCCAAGTATGAATCCGACTGCTGAAAACATTGCATACTACCTTTTCAATGTCTTTAAAGAAGATTACCCACAGCTTGCCGCTATTACTGTTCAAGAAACACCTAAAACTTCTGCACGGTATGAACCTTGATGTATTAAAAAGAACTTTAAGAGTAAAGGAAATCTTCTTTTCTTTACAAGGAGAAGGAGCCCGTGTAGGTACACCAAACATTTTTATTAGGTTAGCAGGCTGTAACAAAAATTGTTCATTCTGTGATACAGATTGGAAAGATGGTGTAGTTTATACTGTTCAATATATTTTTGATAAAGTAATAGGAATTCCTTGTAATTCTATTATTTGGACAGGAGGAGAACCTGCTTTACAACTTGATAATGAAATTGTAGATTTTTTTAAAGAACATGATTATTATCAAGCAATCGAAACTAATGGAAGTCTTCCAGTTCCAACAAATATTGATTATGTCGTGTGTAGTCCAAAAGAAGGTGTAACAATCCCTGATTTATGGTATAATTTCCACGACAAAAAAATTGATGAATTTCGTTATTTAATCACTGCTAAAACAGCAAGACAAATTGAAGATACTCTACCAAAAATATTTGAATTACCAAAAGCATCTTATTACTGTATTTCTCCTGTTTTTGATGTTCCTGGAAAGAGAATACGTAATTTGAAAGCCTGTTTAGATTTTATTAAAAGTAAATCAAATTGGGATTTGGGTGGTTATAATGGTGGGGAATGGAGGCTTTCAATCCAGTTACATAAATTAATAGGGATTCTTTAAATATTAACAAAAATTAACATCTAATTTTTAAAAATATTTTTAAAAACGTCTAGAAAATAAAAAGATTATACCTATATTTGTAAGGTAATTTTTAACCAATTATTTTTATTCATTAATCTTTAATTTTTAATCAAAATGGCAAAAAAATTGACAAAGAAAGACCTTGTAGCAGCTTATAAAGAGTTGGATAAGGTGGCAGGAATCGACCCTGCAATTGAGTACGATGAATTGTCGTTGGAAGAGTTTGAAAAAGAACTCTACATTACCATTGATCAAGTGGTTGAGGAAGGTGACAAATTCAGCAAGGCTACCCAAGCCGTGTTTGATGCTCTTGCTGAAAAGTACGGTACTGAGGAAGAAGAAGAGGAAGAGGAAGAAGAGGAAGAAGAGGAAGAGGAAGAAGAAGAAGAGGAAGAGGAAGAGGAAGAGGAAGAGGAAGAGGAAGATGAAAAACCGGTAAAGAAAGGTAAAGAAAAACCTGAAAAGAAGGAAAAAACAAAAAAACAACCTCCGAAAAAACAAGAGTCTGGTGAATCCCAAACTGATGTTATCCGGGCCGCAATTCGTAAGAAAATGAAACGTGAAAAGATTGTGGAACTTCTCAAGGAAAAATTTGCACAGTCTGAAGGTTGGGCTAATAACCGGATGAAAATGTATGAAAAAGCGTATGGTGAAATGGGAGTCAAAGACAAGAACCTTCAATGAGGGTAATTGCAATTGATTTTGATAACACAGCAACTGAGGATCCTCGTATGGTAAATGAACTGTACGAGGATCCCCTCAATTTTATAGTTATCTATACGAGTAGAAGTTCAGCAATACGTCAACAAACAGAAATAGAATTGCAAAAACTTGGTATCAAATATCATGCTTTAGTTATGGATAAATTACGGGCTGATCTTTATATTGATGATAAAAATATGGGAGGATTAAAATGGCCTTAGAAAAAAATGTACTGTTATTTAGCACCGGATTGGATTCATATATTATGAAAAAAGTTTTTTCATTTAAAAATGAAGAATGTCTTTTTGTAGATATGGGTACAAAAGAAAATGAAATTGAAAAGGAACGTATTCAACAATATTTTCCAGAAGTTATAATAACAAAAGTTCCACTTAATTCGTTTGAACTTCAAAACAAAATTATTCCTTACAGAAACCATCACTTAGCTTTAATAGCAGCTAATTATGCCAACAATATTTATTTTGCTTTTACTGCTGGAGATACTACAAAAGACAAAGATTATGTCTTTAAAGCACAAATGGAAGGAATATTAAACTACTTTTCACTATCTACAGAAAAAGTTGCTGTACAAGGTCCTTTTTTAATTGAAATTCCATTCAAACAATTTACAAAAACTGAACTTGTTAAAATGTATCTTAAAGAAGGTTATCCATTAAGAGATATATTAGAACAGTCCAGTAGTTGTTATGAAGGTCATTCTATTCCGTGTGGTAAATGTCGTTCTTGTTTAAGGAAATTTGTAGCATTTTATCTTAATGGAGTAGATATTTCTGAATTTTATTTAGAAAACCCTGCTGATTATCTTAAAAACTTTCTACAGGAAAGTATTAACAAAGGGAGAGAAACTGAAATTAAAGAAATAGAAAAATGCATAAACCTAATACGGCTATAATGGTAACAGGTGGAATTGATTCCACAACACTCTTGTATAAATACAAAGAATTAAATCCTTTTCCTGTCACAGTTGATTATGGACAAGTTGTATTTCCAATACAAGTAGAAATGCTTAATTATCATATCAAAAAACTTAATTTATTACCTTTGGTAACAATAAAAATTGAGTTTCAAGCTTGGCAAAAACAACCTGGATTGTTTACTCCCGGGTTTATACCAAATGAAGAAAACCCGTTAGAAGACTGGGACAAATTAAGGTATCAAAACTTTTTTGTAGAAGGAAGAAACCTTATTATGATGTCTTATGTTCTTGCTTGGTGTTCTACATTTAAAATAGATGAATTACTTACCGGCTACCTTTATGGTAAAGAAGAATGGAAGAAACGACGTACAGTTAAATTATTAACAGGTGATAATTCCCCACAATTTGTTGATATGATGAACTTACTCACACAAGTAGGTTTTTCACATCAAGTACGTGTACGAGCCCCATTTTATGAATCCCGTTGGGACAAAACAGATATTGTTAATTGGGGAAAAGAACAAGGTATTGATTATTCCAAAACATATTCTTGTTATTTTGATCCACCGTGTGGTGTTTGTGATAATTGTTTACTTAGAAAAGATTTAGACATATGATTGATACAATTAAAACTATCCTACAAGCCGTAGGTGAAGACACTACTCGTGAAGGATTGTTAGATACTCCAAAACGAGTTGTTAAATCCTGGACTGAACTTTACAAAGGTTATAATCAAAAAGCTGAAGACATTTTAACAGTATTTTCAAGCGATGGTTATGATCAAATTGTACTACTTAAAGATATTGAAGTTTACTCAATGTGTGAACATCATATGTTACCCTTCATAGGTAAGGCCCACGTCGCATACATACCTAATGAAAAAATTGTAGGTATTTCCAAACTTGCAAGACTGGTAGATATTTACGCTCGTCGTTTACAAATACAAGAACGTATTGGACAACAGGTAACTGATGATTTAATGAGGTTACTCAAGCCAAAAGGAGCTGCCTGTATTATTGAAGCCCAGCATCTTTGTATGTTAATGCGTGGTGTAAACAAACAGAATTCCATTATGGTAACATCAAGTTTACGTGGAGTATTTTTAGACCAAGAATCAACACGTGAAGAACTAATGCAATTAATACACAGATGAAAATATATCTTGCCGGTACAGCTGTTTCCAAACCAAAAGAGGAAATAAAATTACAGGAATTATTTAAGCAAGGGTGTAAATTACATTCATATTTTCATTGTGTTGATGGTTTTGAAAGAAAATGGTTTAGGATGAATACAAGAAACAAAGTAGATTTATTTTTAGATTCTGGTGCTTTTTCTGCTAAAAATAAAAACATTGAAATTGATATACAGGAATATATTGAGTTTATTAAAATAAATGAAAAACATATTAACTGTTATGCAAATTTAGATGTTATAGGTAATCCAAAAGCAACGTTAAAGAATCAAAAAATTATGGAAAAAGCCGGACTGTCTCCAGTACCAGTTTTCCATTTTGGTGAGGACCCTGAACTATATTTAAAGCCATTAATTGGTAAATATGAGTATATTGCACTTGGTGGTCTTGTTGTTGGTGCTAATAAGAGGTTAATTCCTTGGTTGGACAATACTTTTAAAAAGTATTTATTAGACAAAAATATGATGCCCCTAATTAAAGTACACGGCTTTGGAATTACTTCATTTCAATTACTTTTTAGGTATCCTTGGTTTTCTGTTGATAGTACTTCTTGGGTTGTCACTGGTCGTGTTGGTTCCATATTTATTCCAAGATATAAAAATGGTAAATGGGTTTATAATGAACCACCATTAAAAATAGCCGTATCATCTAAAAGTCCAAATTTAAAAGAAGCAGGAAGACATATTGAAACTTTATCACCAAGACAAAAACAAATATTTGTTGATTACCTTAATGATAAACATTATGTCCTTGGACGTTCAGAATTTGTAGAAAAATCACAAACATATGAATTACAAGACAATGAAAAATGGGCTGAGAAAAAACCAGTTGACAAAAAAAGTAAAAGACTTATTGAAATAATACACGAACCAGGGATAAGCAATACTTATCAACTTCGAGATGAATTAAATGTTTCTTACTATCTTGAAGTTGAAAAAGCATTACCAGAATGGCCTTGGGCTTTTGCTAAAGAAAAGAAAACTTTATTCTCATGAAGATTTATCTTGCCGCATCAGCACCTGGAAATGAAACAAAAATAGGTGTAGGAAGAACTTTTATAAAACGAAGACTTCTTAGTTATTATCTTATTGATAAAAAAATACTTAATTGTGATTTAGTTTTTCAAAATATAAAAGAAAGAAATGTTATTCGAACAAGAATTAGAACAAGAAAAAACAATACTTGATTTTAAAGGTAAATTATCAAGAATTGGTTATTCATTTACATTTGTAGAAAATGAAATGATAGGTGCAGGTACATTAATCAAATTGTTCCCAACGGAATTTGAATATGATTATGAACTTGTAATACCGTGGGTTCGCCCTGCTGTTATTACAATGAATCAATTTGATAAAATTCTTGCGGATTATCCACGTATAAATGTACCAAAACAAGCATTACACTTATCTGATGAAGATAAAATAAATTTTATGTCAGATATGATTAATGAGAATAGGTTGCATTTTTTAATCATTATACCACGTCCAAACAGTTTTTCAGATTTTTATTGGTTTGGTCGGTATTCTAAAGTGTTTCATTTAATGAAATTAACATACAGGGAGAAAGGTAAAGACTTAGATAGAATGCATTTGCCTGTTTTTAACAGTTACCAATTCTGTAAATTACTTGATTTAAAAACCATACTTGATAAAAACTTTGCAATATGAAAATTAAAAAAGATGATTTAAAACGGGCTTTAGAAATTGTAAAACCTGGATTAGCAAACAAAGAAATTATTGAACAAGCCACAAGTTTTGCTTTTATTGAAGGACGTGTGGTTACTTATAATGATGAAATTAGTGTATCCCATCCAATTAAAGATTTGGAAATTACCGGAACAATAAGGGCAGAAGAACTTTACAAATTTCTTGGTAAAATAAAAGAAGAAGAAATTGATGTAAATTACACTGAAAGTGAAATTGTTTTAAAATGTGGGAGGGCAACTACTGGATTTGCAATAACAAAAGAAATTCTTTTACCGTTGAAAGAAGAAATATCTGAAAAAGGTAAATGGAAAACTATACCTACTGATTTTTGTGAAGCAATGAATTTTGCAGCAATGTCCTGTTCATCAGATATGACAAATCCTAAACTTATTTGTGTTCACGTAAATCAAAAAGGATATATTGAAGGAAGTGATAATTTTAGAATTGTTCATTACATAATTGACGAACTACCAGTTGAAACATTTCTTATACCGGCTTCTTCAGCAAAAATAGTTATAAAACTTAATCCAACTAAAATTTCTGAAGGTAATGGCTGGGTACATTTTAAAACCACGGAAGGTACGGTTATTTCCTGCCGTGTCTTTAAGGAAACATACGTTGATTCCAGCCAGTATATAAAACCACCTAAAAATGGTAAGACCATTAAATTACCGGAGACATTAAGTGACGTTTTAGATAAAGCTATTATATTTGCAAAAAGGGAACAAACGTCTGATGAAGTAGTTGAAATAAACATACAGGAAAAGAAATTAACTGTAGAAAGTAAATCAGATTTTTCCTGGTTTAAAGAATCAATTCCTATTAAATATGAGGGTGAAACTATTTCATTTTCAGTAACTCCATATTTATTAAAAGATATTCTTAAAAAAACAAATGAATGTACTTTAAATAGTGGAACTCTTTATTTTAAGAGTGAGTCTTGGATTTATGTCACTTCCTTATTAGGATAAGTTATGGCTGGATTTTTTACTAAACACGAAACACAGTCTACTGATAGACCTGATGGTAAAAAACGTACTTGTTATGCTTGTGGATTATACAAAACTTGTGTATCCCCAAAAATGGAACCTTATGGTAACTTTAAAAAGAAAATTCTTAACATAGGAGATGCCCCTACGGAAATTGATGATGACAAAGGCAGACCATTTCAAGGTAAAGCAGGTCGTCTACTTGAGCGTACTTATGCTAAATATGGAATAGATTTGTTTGAAGATTGTTTGAGTATCAATGCTGTAAATTGTTTACCCAAAACAAGTGAAGATGAAGCAAGAGTACCTACAAACAAAGAAATAGAATGTTGTCGTCGTTCTGTATTTAGTTATATTGAAAAATATAAACCAAAGGTAATAGTTTTATTTGGTGGACAAGCAGTTTACTCTATTATTGCCCATAGATGGAAAAAAGATTTAAAAACCATTAATGAATGGAGGGGTTGGATTATTCCAGACCAAGAAATTAAGGCTTGGATTTGTCCCACCTTTCATCCTGCTTATGTTGACAAAATGGAGAAAAAAGAGGTTTACAATATTTGGGAAGATGATTTACTAAAGATAGCCGGTATGGTAAACAAACCTCTTTATATTGATAAAGAACCTGAAATCATTTATCTTAAAAATTTACGTAAATTAACCACTATTCCAGACGATAGTATAATCTCTATTGATTATGAAACAACTGGGTTAAAACCACACGGTGAAGGACATACTATTGTCTGTGCTTCTGTTGCACTTAATGAAAATAAGGCTTATGTATTTGAAATGCCAAAGGATGAAGTTGAAAGAGATGTTTATATTTCTCTATTAAAAAACAATTCCATTAAGAAAATGGCTCATAATTTAAAGTTTGAGGAGAATTGGAGTTTTGGTATTTTAAAAACAAGAGTACGTGGATGGGATTGGGATAGTATGTTGGCTGCTCATATACTTGATAATAGGTCTGGTATAACAGGGCTTAAATTTCAGACATACGTTAATTTTGGTATAATTGATTATAGCTCTCATTTAGAACGTTGGTTGGGTACGGAAGGAAAAAGTGCTAATGAAATTAATAAAGCACAAGAATTTTTTAGTACACCAACAGGACGTTTAGAATTAATGAAATATTGTGCTTTGGATACTATTTATCAGTATCGTTTAGCAAATAAACAAAAACCGTTGTTTGATGAATTACCATTTTAAAATTGAATATGTTTTTTGAATTAAAAACCTACAAATTTTTCCAAGAAGGAATTTTAGCCTTGTCTCGTATGGAACAACAAGGACTAAGAATTGATATGAAGTATGCTGAAGAAAAAAAGTTAGAATTAACTAAAGAAATTGAAAAACTTGAAGTGGAGTTTAAAGAAACAAAACTCTATAAACATTGGGCTCACACCACTAAAAACAAAGTCAATATTTATAGTCCTCAGCAACTTGGTGCATTCTTGTATGGTACAAAAAAGATTAAAATTAGTAAAGAAACTGCTTCTGGTCAGGGTGCTACGGATGAAGAAGCTCTACAAGAATTAGGAATACCTGAATTAGATATTCTTTTACGTATCAAAAAACTTAAAAAAGTTCGTGACACTTATTTAGATGCTTTTGTAAGGGAACAAGTAAACGGAATTGTTCACCCATTTTTTAACCTACATCTTGTACGTACATTTCGTGGTAGTTCAGACAGTCCTAATTTCCAAAACATACCTAAAAGGGATAAAGAAACAATGGAAATTTGTAGAAGAGCAATATTACCACGACCAGGATACCAATTTGTTGAATTAGATTATAAACAACTTGAAGTAAGAATTTCTGCTTGTTACAATAGGGATGAGCAATTAAAGGAAGACATACTTGCCGGTGATATGCACAAAGAAATGGCAATTAGAATTTTTCATATTGAGGATTTTAATAAAGAAACAACAGGTCATTCAGTTCTTCGTAGTGCTACTAAAAATGGTTTTATATTTCCACAATTTTATGGGGATTATTATAAAAATTGTGCTGTAAACCTTTCCTATGGTTGGGGACATTTACCAAAGAACAGAAAATGGAAATCTACAGATGGTATTGAATTTGAAGATGGAAAATTAGGGGCTCATTTAATAAGTAATGGTATTAAAGATTTAGAATCTTTTACCCAGCATATTAAAGTGATTGAGGATTACTTTTGGAATGTACGGTATAAAGATTATACAAAATGGAAAGAACGTTGGTGGGAACAATATCAAAGGGTAGGCCATATTACTTCCATGACTGGGTTTAATTATCAAGGAGTAATGAAAAAGAATGATGTATTAAATTATCCAATACAAGGTTCTGCTTTTCATTGTTTACTATGGAGTATTATTCAAGGTATTAAAGTACAGGTAAAGGAAAAGTGGAAATCCAGGTTAGTTAGTCAAATACACGATGCTATTGTAATGGATGTACACCCTGATGAATTAGAACACGTTGTCAAAACAATGAAAAGAATTATGTGTGAAGATATTGTTAAACATTGGAGTTGGATTACTGTACCTCTTGATGTTGATGTTGAGATACATAATGTAAATGATAGTTGGGCTGATAAACCACAAAGGTAATGAAAAGGACAAGAAAATATTCTACAGGTGGTTTGTTCTTATTTGAAGAACCTAAACCAGTTGCTGAGGTAACAATACGTCAAAGAAAACCAAAACAAGTTGATGGTTTTATTGAAAGATTTAAAGGTAAAGATCCGTTCTTTGTTTTAGAAAACTTTCTTAATGACAGAAAAGAGTATGTAACAAGTCGTTACCCAACAGATCATCCACAAGCAATGTCTGTTGTATTGTTTGAACTGAATTTATATTTAGACGTTCTTATACGTGTTAAAAATAATCTTAACCAATTTAAATTTAATGACAAATGAAAGATCAAAGAGACACCACCTCGGAAGACATTGCTTTTAAGTATGCCAAAGATGCATTATTAGAAGAAATGCAAAGTAAAGAAAAAGGAGCTCAAAAAACATTTGAAGTATTTAACGTTTCAGAAGAATTATGGGACAAATGGTTTAAAGAAGTAACTTCAAATCAATCTTTATTTACCTCTATTTCTAAAACAAGTATTGTTCAACATTTGTTAAACTCTTCAACTTCTTTAACGGAGTATTCTGCTAAAATGATGATATTTTATCAATTTAGACAGAAAATGATAGAAATGTCAAGTAATCCAATTATGTCACTAATAAATTTATTAAAATAATGGGATTGTATTTAAAGTATCGACCAAATGCCCTTACTGAAATTGAAGGTAACAGGGAAATTGTAATCACTTTGAGGGGTATGTTTAAAAAGAATGAAATACCTCACTCTATGCTGTTCCACGGACCGACAGGTTGTGGTAAGACTACCTTAGCCCGTATTGTAGCAAAAGAACTGGGTTGTACTGAAAATAATTTAATTGAAATTGACACAGCACAATTTAGGGGAATTGATACGGTACGTGATTTACGTAAAAACATTCAGTACACCCCTTTAGGTGGAGGTATTCGTGTTTATATTATTGACGAGGTACATAAAATGACAGGGGATGCACAAAATGCTTTCCTTAAAATACTGGAAGACACTCCCTTACATATTTACTTTATTTTGTGTACCACGGACCCACAAAGTCTTCTACCTACAATAAAAGGACGTTGTAGTCAGTTCCAGGTACAGTTATTGTCTGATGATGATATGAAATCATTACTTACAAAAATTGCTGAACTTGAAAACGACAGTATTGAAGATGAAATTATTGAACAAATAACACAAGACAGCCAGGGGCATCCACGAAATGCTTTACAAATACTTGAACAGGTATTAAGTACCCCAAAGAAAAGAAGATTAACAATAGCCCAACAAGCTGCTATTGAACAATCTGAAAGTATTGCTTTGTGTCGTGCTTTAATGAAAAAACAAGGTTGGAGTGAAGTAAAGAAAATATTACAAGGTTTGAAAGGACAAGATGCAGAAGGTATCCGTCGTGTTGTTATTGGTTATGCTTCAAGTGTATTATTGAATACAGATAATGCTGTTGCAGGACTCATTTTAGAGGCATTCCAAGAACCTACTTACAATATGGGATTTCCTGGAATTGTACTCGCTTGTTACACCGTAATTAAAAGTTAATGATATGGCAGACAAAGTAGAAAAAGTGATTGAAACAAAAGACAACAAATGTTGGGTTACAATTTCTTACAACGTTAATCTCGGTGATTACGAAAATGTAAAAGTTGAAACAGGGTATTCACAAACAATACCTTTCAATCGTTCTCCTATTGACTTGCTCGAAGAAATGCAAGATAACGTAGCAAGTATTGTTATTGACGAAGCAAAATCTTTGAAAAAACAACTTAAAAAGAAAAGGAGTAAAGAATGAATCCGTTATTTAAACTTGCAAAAGAACTCTGCCCACAAGGTGGTGTGGAAGATGATGCTCCATTCCCAAATTCTACTGACCAAGATATTTGGTGTGAAGGATTTGTACGTGCTACTGAATTGATGTTACACGCTTGGTACGTTGAAGATACTGATGTTACAAGAAGATTACTTGCTGAAAAACTTAAACGTGCTCATAAAAATTAATTCAAATGAATTACGAAAAAGATATTCATATTGATGAAACTGCTCTTGATTTAGAGTGGTTATCACAAGCCGAACTTGCTGTTAGGTATGGTAGGTATTGGTCTGCTTGTAAAGACAGAGTTACCCGTGCTGAAGAAAATATTAAGTTAATTCGTGCTCAACTTATTGCAGAAGCAAACGATGACCCTGTTAAATGTTGTAACAAAGAAAAACCAAATGCCGCAGATATTGAAGCATACTATCGTCGGCATAAACGTCATATTAAGGCAAAAGAAGAATGGTTAGATGCTTTAAAGGAATGTAATGATGCTGAAATTGTAAAGAATGAAATTTCATTTACACGAAAAGCAGCCTTGGAAAACCTTGTACAATTACACGGACAAAATTACTTTGCAGGTCCTTCTATGCCACGTAACCTTCAGGGAGAAAGGGAAAGAAAACAAGAAAAAAGAAAAGAAAGTGAATCGAGAATTAGAATACGTAAATCTTAAATTTTAATGATTATGAAAAAGAAAAAGTTTAATTTTGCAGGAAAAATCAGTAGTAATGCCGCAGCCAGAAAAAAAGGTTTTGGTTATGGACATCTTCTTACAAATGGGTTGGATGTATGGACACCAGAAGTAGATTCCAAAGTTGTTATGGACATTTTACCATACCTTGTAAAGGATAAAAATCATCCTGATAAAGACAAGGAAAAAGGAATAGCAATGGAAGGAACATATTGGTTTAAAAGACCTTTTAAATTCCACAGAAACGTTGGTGCTAAAAACAGTTCTGAAATTTGTTTACAATCTTTTGGAAAGAAATGTCCTATTTGTGAATACCGGGATAAACTTAAGAAGGATCCTGAAGCGGATGAGGATGCAATAAAAGCATTAAAACCAAGTGAACGTAATTTGTACGCTGTTGTAATCACAAAAATTAATGGAAAGAAACAAGAAAGAAAACTTCAATTATTTGAATTTTCAGATTACCTTTTCCAGGAAAAATTTGTTGAACAACTTGAAGATAAACCGGAGTTTGAAACATTCCCAAATCCTTATGAAGGTGCTTCAGTTAGTGTTAAATTTGCAGAAACCAATCTTGGTGGAAACAAATTCGCAGAACCAACAAGATTTGATTTTGAACCCAGATCAAAACAATATGATGATGAGTTTATTGATGAAATTCCTTGTTTGGATGAATGTTTGCGTGTACTTACCTATGATGAACTGAAGGCTAAGTTCATGGAAAATGATGATGTAGATAACGAAGAGGAAGAGGATGAGGATGAGGAAGAAAGAAAACCTGTAAAGAAAGGTAAAAAACCTGTAAAACCTGAACCAGAGGAAGAGGACGAAGACGAGGAAGAGGAAGAGGACGAAGACGAGGAAGAGGAAGAGGAAGAGGAAGAGGAAGAGGAAGAGGAAGAGGAAGAGGAAGAGGAAGAACCTGCTCCACGTAAACGTAAAACAGCCGTAGCAGACAAAAAGAAAGAAACTCCTAAAAAGGGAAAGAAAGAACTTACTTGTCCTCACGATTATCGTTTTGGTAAAGATACCAATAAATATGATGAATGTGAAGATTGTGAACTTTGGAACGAATGTTATGCTGCTAAAAAGAAAGCAAAGTAATGGTTATTCTTAGAAGAAGGTTAAAAAAAGAAAATAAGAAAGACACCTCTTTTATAGGAGCTTCAATTCCTAAGGATATGGTGTCTTTCTTATCCTTGTTTTGTCTTGCCAAAGAAGTTACAAAAACATCAATTGTAAAAGATTTAGTAAATTCTTGGTTACAAGAAAAACAAAAGGAGTATTCTGAAAAAGACCTTATCAAAGAAATAGCCATGAGGTCTCTTGAAGTTTGGGAAGTTACCCCAAAAAGGAATACTACACTACATAATTTTAAAACTATGTTAAGATTAGAGTGTAAATATAGAGGACTTGATGAAAGTGTTATTAATGGTATTATTGCAGAATTTTTAAATGAATATGAAAAAAAGTGATTTAACGCTTAATGAACAAATAAAACGTCATTCCAGAAAAACCACACGTAAAAAGAAATACGATGGTTCCTTGGAAACGGTTGTGTCTACCGGCAGTACATTATTAGATTTAGCCATTAGTGGTGGTAGGATACGAGGTGGTGGTATTCCAACAGGTATCCTTATGGAAATCTTTGGTCCAAGTGGGGCAGGTAAAACCGTACTACTTTGTGAAATTGCTGGAGATATACAAAGGAAAGGTGGGGACATAATGTTTCACGACCCAGAGGCACGACTTAACAAACAATTTGCCCAAATGTTTGATGTAGACTTTGATAGAATTGATTACACTACACCAGATACTGTAACAGAGGTTTTTAAAGGTGTTCGGGAATGGAAGCCAACAGGAACAATTAATGGTGTCTTTGCAGATTCTTTAGCAGCACTTTCCACTGATATGGAAATGGATAACAAAGACGGTGATAAAATGGGAATGCGTCGTGCAAAAGAATTTAGTGAAGAATTACGTAAAACTTGTCGTATATTAGCCAAAAATAACTTGCTGATGGTAGCAAGTAATCAAGTAAGACAAAATCTTGATGCAGGTCAATATGGACAAAAATATACAACTCCTGGAGGGCTTGGTGTTGGTTTTTACTCATCTTTACGTTTACGTGCGGGTACACCTGAAAAGATTAAAGTAAAACAAAAAATTGCAGGAAGGGAGGTTACAAGAGTAATTGGTGTTGAAACACAAATCGAAGTACATAAAAGTTCAGTTTGGAAACCTTTTCATTCTGCTCCTGTTTACATACTGTTTGATTATGGTATTGATGACATTCGTGCTAATTTACAATTCATCAAAGACTTTACCAAAAATACAACTTATACTATTAATGAGGAAAAGTTAGATGTAGGATTAGAAAAGTCTATTGCTATAATTGAACGTGATGAACGTGCTAATGAACTCCGTGAACAAGTAATTGATTTATGGGAAGAGATTGAGGAAAAATTTGTAAGTGAACGTAAACCAAAACAAAGATGACAAAAAATGATGAGCAACTAATCAAGGACGCCAATCATTTGTATTGTGTAGATTGGTATTTGGCAGAACAGATGGCTAAAAAAGCAGACACCGAAGAAGCCAAAAAACAATTACAAGACATTGCAAAACGATTATATCATAAGGAAGAATATTTAGCAGACTTGTTATGAAAAAGCAAATTTTTGATTTACGGTCTAATATGCGAACCTTTACCCATAAGTTTTATAAGGGTTGGACACCACAGGATTTTAAAGATGAGTATCTTAAAATTGTATCACACACAAGCACGTTGACTAAATCACAAAGGGAAACTGTCATTAAATATGTAAAACATCATGCGGATAAGAACGAATAAACATTTAGTTGTTTTAACCAACGACCCTTCTCTCACTGCTTGGGGTTACTGTGTTATGAAAAATGACATAGTTTTAGAATGCGGATGTATTAAAACAGCACCTGAACATAAAAAGAAAAGAATACGTAAATCTGATGATACAGTTCGCCGTATTAGTGAATTAAATAAAATACTTTTAGGTCTTATTAAACGACACGAAGTAGATTTTATTTTAAGTGAAGCACCACACGGTAGCCAAAATGCTTCTGCAGCAATGATGGTAGGTATCGTAGCAGGTATGATACAAACTATTTCAGATACATTAGAAATACCTGTAGAGTGGTACAGTGAAATGGATAGCAAAAAATTTGTATTAGGTAAAAAATCTGCAGTTAAAGTAGAAATGATTAATGCTATTAAAAAACTGTATGACGTACCTTGGAAGAATATTAAATATCACGACGAAGCCGTTGCCGATGCTATTGCGGTTTATCGTACTGCCGTTGGATTGTCACCTACATTAAAACTTTTAAAATAATGTACCATATCAAAGAAGGTAACAGAACACTTTGTGGTAAAAAGATTGATAAATCAATCAGCACGATTAGTTCAACTTCAGCAAGTAGGGCTACTTTATCAAATTGCTGTCCTTTATGTAAGGCAAAATATGTAGAATTATTACAACATTTTACCAATATTAAAGAAGAAAAAGATGGATGATGAACTCATATGTAATAGTTTGAAAAATTGGATTACTTTATTTTATGGAACAGACAAAAAGCAGTATATTGTTTCGTATAAGAAAGGTGATTACTTTTACTTTGGTTATGAAAAAGATGATGATTTTATAATCAATAAAGTTTCCAAACCTGTTGCAATTTTCCTGGCATTAGGTAATACCTCATTTTTAAAGTTCTTGAAAAAACAAGGAATTGATAAGGATTCGTTACAACCAATTAAAAGAAGAAGACGAAATGAATAAACAAAGGGAAATCGGGTATTATTGGGTAAAAACACGACGTACTAAAATCTGGATGATTGCTAAATGGTGGCCCAACCTAAATAAAGGAAAAGGCTTTTGGGATACAATGGCTACTATTGAAAATGATACAAGAGGAGGATTTATTGAAGTTGATGAAAGAAGAATTAAACGTATTGAAGAAGAAAAACCTATAATAAAAAGAACCAGAAAAAATGATACGCAATCTGACAATAAGAAACTTTCAAAGCCACAAAAAGTCGTTTCTGGAATTCCACAAAGGGTTAAACGTCATCGTAGGACCAACTGATTCAGGTAAGTCTGCTATTATACGTGCTTTACGATGGGTAGTGTGGAATAAACCATCTGGAGATTCTTTTCGCAGTACGTGGGGAGGAAATACACACGTAAGCATTGAAACAGATTCCCACAGCATTGCAAGGAATAAAGGAGATCATAATAATTATGTATTAAGAAATACAGGGGAAGAAGAAGTTATTAAATTTAACGCCATAGGTGCTAACGTACCTGATGAAATAGTACAGGTACTAAATATGGATGAAGTAAATCTTCAACAACAACTTGACACACCTTTTCTTTTAAGTGAATCCCCAGGTAAGGTAGCTGCTTTCTTAAATAAGGTTGCAGGCATTGATTTAATTGACAAAAGTATTAAAGATATCCAAAAGGAAATTAAAGATACTGAACGTTCAATTAAGATTAAACGAGAGCAATTAAAAACAAAGAAACAGGAAGTGCTTGCCTATAATGAATTGGAAAAAATAGAGATGGACATTGAACGACTTGAAGAACTTGAAAAACGAAGAAATACTTTAAGTAGATATAAAAAGGAATTAACCAGCCGTATTATTTCAATCCAAACCATTCTTGTTAAAATAAAACAAGAATCTGCTATACTTGAATTAAAACCTATTGTAGATTTATATATTGGTAAAATTGAAGATAAGAAAAAACTTGAAGAACGTTATATAAGTTTAGCCAGGAAGATTAAAACCATTAAATCTGTTAATTCAAAGATTCAAATATATGCAGGGTATGTAAAACTTGAAGAACCTGTAAAAATACTAATTACCAAAGTTAATTCTAAAGCCGTTCTTACAACGAAATACAGTAGGCTTAATACTTTACTAACAAACTATAATAAAGTTAAAGAAAACATATTGACATCGCAAGAAAACGTAGATAAATTAACTATTAAATACACTACAAATTTACCGGACACTTGTCCTCTATGTGGAACCAAATTAAAAAAATAAAATCATGCCAACAGATTTAGAAATAGAAAAAATTCCAACATTATGTAGCAACTGTGTTTGGAAATATGACTATTGAATATGTGTATGAAGATAACTTAAAAACAAATGAAATGAGAACGCCAAATGAATTAAGAATTGACTATGTAAAGAACTCCGGTAATTGGTTACAATGGATTAAAGGGGTTCAGGACGAAGCGTGGAATGCAGCACTTGACCGTTTATTAATTGAAGTTAATTCTTCAAGTTTACCCGTACAAACAAAAGAATTAGTTAATCGAATGGTAGAGGTAGTAAGAAAATGAAACGTAGAAAACTTTTAGGTTTAGGTGCATTACTTGGATTAGCACCGTTCCTACCCAAATTAGATGTTGAATTAATGGATGGTACGGTAGAAAGTTTTACACCATTAATCCCACCGAACCCATTAGCATCTATACAGGAAACAGTAGATAGCTTGTTTACAATCAACGTAGAGGGTAATGTAACGGTATATCCAAAAAATGGGGAAAGTAGAATTACAGGAACAGGTTATATTGATAAAAATCCCCAATTAATTCATTGGGAAACAACCGTAAAGAATAATTATAGACATAGTGAGGAACCTATAATTAAAATTGATTATGGTATTTCGGGTAAGGTAATTTCCATAGTTGAAGAAAATATACCCCTACCTGAAGTTTATATTGAAGGTGTTCCTTTTGTACCACATCCGATGTATTTAAAAAAGAAAGTAACAATAACTTGTCAGAGAATATGAAAATAATATTAACCGGAGATTGGCATATCCGGGAAACAAAACCTGTTTGCCGACTTGATGATTATTGGCAGACCCAATGGGAAAAGATTGATTGGATTGCTGATTTGGCTAAGAAATATAATTGTCCTGTACTGCATTCCGGTGATTTATTCCATCATTGGAAACCAAGTCCTTATTTACTTTCAATGTGTATTGAACATTTACCAAGATATTTCTTTACCGTATATGGCAATCACGATTTACCACAACATAGCTTGAGTCTTGCTGAAAAGAGTGGTGTATATGTACTTGCCGCATCAAGTCGTATTACTGTATTAGAAGGAACTCATTTTGGGGAAGAACCTGTTACAGATTCATTTAAAGGAATATTGGTTTGGCACGTAATGACTTATAAAAATGAATTACCTTTTCCTGGATGTGAAGAACTATCAGCCAGGGCTATTCTTAAAAAATACCCACAATATAAACTAATTCTTACAGGGGATAATCATGTTACTTTTGTACAAGAATTAAAAAACAGAATACTAATAAATCCAGGTAGTATATTTCGTTGGACTGCTTCACAAATTGATCATAAACCTTGTGTGTTTTTGTATGATACTGAGAAACACACGTATGAACAAATCTTTTTACCTATTGCAGGGCCCGATGTAATTAGTCGTGAACATATTGATATCATTGAAAAAAGAAACAATAGGATAGATGCCTTTGTTTCCGGACTTACCACCGATATGGATATGGACATATCTTTTACAAAAAACCTGGAGAGGTTTTATGCTAAAAATAAGATTGACAAAAACATTAGACAAATAATCCAAAGATTTATTGAAGTATGAAAGCACAAGAACTATTAGAATTAAAACAAGAAATTGAAGAAGCCAAAGACAAGACACTTCAATTAAAAGGACAGAAAGATGCTTTGTTTCAACAATTAAAAGATGAGTTTAATTGTACTACTTTGCAGCAGGCTGAGAAAGAACTAAAAAAGTTAGAATCACAAATTGCTGATTTATCTGCTGAAATTGAAGAAGGTTTGCATACAATTGAAGAACAATATGAAAAAATAAATGCAAATGGAACTGAGTGAAGTACGTAATAAGTTAGAAAGATTAAAAGGTAAAAAAATGGAACTTGAACGTTCTATTAAAACCCTTCGTACTGAGATTAAACAGGAACGTAAAATGTCAGAAGACTTACAAAAAGCCTATGAAATTATTCGTATTGTTGGTTTTGAGACTCAACAACAATTACAGTTTCATATATCTGATATTACTACATTAGCTTTGGAAAGTATTTTCCCAGAACCTTACAAACTCAAACTTGATTTGGTAAAAAGACGTAATAAAAATGAATGTGATATCTTATTTGAAAGGAATGGAGACACTTTCAAACCTTTAGATTCTTCAGGTGTAGGTACTGTTGACGTTGCTTCGTTTGCTTTACGTATTGCAAGTTGGAGTATGGCGGTAAAACGTACACGCAATACAATCATACTTGACGAACCTATGCGTTTTCTGAGTGCTGAATATCAAGAAAACGCTTCGGAAATGATAAAGGAAATTTCTAAAAAATTAGGTATTCAGTTTATTATAATAACCCACGAACCTACTTACGCTTCGTATGCAGATCGTACGTTTACGGTTACGATTAAAAATGGTGTTTCACAAGTAAAACAATCATAATGAAAACATTTGATGATTTTCGTGCCCAACGTAAAGCTGAAAATATACATAAAAAATATGGTAATAAGTCTTTGGAATTCTGTAAAAACAATATTCACGATTTAGCAGGAATACTTGATCAATACGGAATTACGCCGTTCGATTGTACCAATACGATGCGTAAAAAATTACAAGGTAAATATTCAAAAGAAATTTTGAAAATTGTACTTGGTGCAAATGACCAATTAATTCATTGGACTAAAGTATTAAATATAATAAGGAAAAAACCTTCGGTGGGTTAAAGCCGACGTTCTTTCGAGGGCAGGAATTGACATATCAGGATTCCACGTTTTGAGTTTCCTGCCCTTTTTTGACTAACCTTTAAAAATTAATTAATATGGAAAATTACTTAGATGGTCCGGAAAATTCTGATGAAGCAGAAAATTTTCAGAAAAAGATTGATACAAATTATGGTTTAGGTTGTACAGGGTGTCTTGCCATATTTTTTATAGGACTTGCTGTTGCAATAGGTATTGTTTTATTTTTTTCACATTTACTTAATAATTACAGAGTATGAGTATTTTAATAAATGAAAACCTGTTAAGGTCAAAGTATTTACAGGAAACAGGTAATGAAAGACCTACACACGAATTTTCAAAAGATTATTCAACTTATATTGAATGGCTTGAAGAAAAACTCTCTATGGTTTTTCAAGAAAAGCACACAACAAGATTATCAAATTCAACAACACCAATATTAAAAGTGGAGGAAACAAAATGACCAAAGCGGAAGAAATAATGGATAGGATGTTATCGGGTATGATTGCAAATAATCCTGATGAATTTTTCACGCTTGAAATTATGAAGGCACAACCTGAATATAAAACCATAATAGAAGCAATGCAAGAATACGGAAAGTATTGTGCTGAGGAAGCATATTACATGGATTCACATGCACCTTTTGAAAATTGGTGGTCAGAATTTCAAATAAAGGAGGAAGCTAAATGAACAAACTAATTGACGCTGTTAAAACATTCTTAGCAGGAGTGGAATACATAGAGAAAGAAGAAAACGCAAACTATGTGGTAACAAAAGAGGATAAAGAATTGTTGCAAGAAGCCATTGACACGGTGGTTGCGGAGATTGAAAGACCTTTGCCTACGGATGAAAAGACTGTTTGCCCTGAATGTCTTAAAAAATGCACCAATGAGGAACTTAGAATGTTTGGTGGATTATGTGAGGAATGTTCGACTGATTTTAATTGAAGGAGGAAACAAAATGACACCGGAACAAATCGAACAATACGCCCTTGAAAACATCCTGAGCGATGATAGTGTTGAGTCGGTTGCTGAAATGCAGTCGTGGATAGAAGGGGCCAACTTTGTTAACTCCAAACTCATGACTCTCATTCAGGCGCAGGATGATTACATCATGTATTTGAGGGAAGCGATTGACAGGGTTTACCCTCACATTAAACCATCTAAATATTATGATTCAGAATTTCTGCTTAGAGGAGATATGATAAGAAACAAGATTGAGGAGGCAAAAAATGACCGCTAACGTATTGCATAAGACCAGTAAAGGAATGCGAGAAATGAACTATCAAAATACAACACGGTTTGAACGGGCTACGATGCTGAAATTACCCACTAAAGCCTTTATTGGTTATAGCTTGTGTTAGCCGTTCGGTTTTATTTTAGTAACTAATTAAAATACAATTATATGGAAATATGTATAGATTTTGACGGAACTTGTGTAACTCACGAATTTCCAAAAGTAGGTAAAGACATTGGAGCTGTACCAGTTTTAAACAAAATTGCCGATGCTGGGCATAATTTGATATTGTTTACAATGCGAAGCGATATTGAAGAAGTTACAAGCAATGATTATGGAATACACAAACAAGCAGGAGAATATTTAACCGATGCTGTTAATTGGTTTATTGATAATCATATTCCATTGTACGGTGTAAATGTTAATCCAACGCAACATACATGGACTAAAAGTCCGAAAGCATACGGACAGTTATATATTGACGATGCTGCTCTTGGTTGCCCTTTGCTTTATAATCCTGAAATTTCCGACAGACCGTTTGTCGATTGGGCAAAAGTTGAAGAAATGCTTAAAGCTGTCGGGGTGCTGTCTTAAACTGACGGCTAACGGACGAGTGTATGAATCGTTGCGTGATTGAAATAATAACTTAATAAAATACAGATATGTTTAATAGAAAAAAGAAACTTGGCAGACGCACTATGAAGCAATGGTTTATACACATTGTTAGGCGTTTGTTGCGGAAAGAATACTGCAAAATTTGCGGACAAGAATTAACTGAGATTAGGGGTAGGTATCCAAAGCAACCAAGACGAAAAGTATGCGCATGTTGTGCAACTGAAAAACTTGAATGGATTGAAGAACAGAATAATGTTGAGGCGAAATGTAGCAATAACGCCTAACGTGATGGTGCTATGAGCAGTAGCGGAATTTAAAAAACAAAATTTGAAACTATGGCAAAAATAAATAATATACTTGAACTTGAAGATAGCACGGACACCGCTATTGCTTATAGCACGTGTTACAGGCAGTACGGGATTAATGTACTATCTCTTTTCGATGGTATTTCATGCGGACAGATAGCATTAGAAAGAGCAGGACACAAAGTAAATAAATACTTTGCTTGTGAAATTAAACCACATGCTATAAAATGCACAAATAAAAACTACCCAAAAACAATACAATTAGGAGATGTTAGAAATGTGCATTACACTAAAACTGGGATTGAAGTTGATTTAGCACCTTCGCACCTAAGGTTTATTGAAGATGACATTCATTTATTTTTAGCTGGTTCGCCTTGCAAGGGTATTTCAAGACTAAATAAAAACCAAGAAGGTTTAGAACATGATGAAAGTAAATTATTTTACGAAGCTGTTAGGGTTTTGAGAGAAATACAAATTGAAAATCCAAACATTTATTTTCTTTTTGAAAATACGCATGGAAATAAAGAAGCAACTAAAATAATTACAGAAACATTAGGTGTAAAACCAATTTCAATAAATAGTAGGCTTGTTTCGGCACAAAATAGACCTAGATACTATTGGACGAATATTCCAGGAATAAAACAGCCAAGCGACAAAGGAATAACAACAAAAGATGTTTTTAAATTTAATGGACAAATTGCTGATAAATGTAGAGTTGATTGGCTTACAAATGAAAGTGGAAAAAAAAGCATTAATAAAGGTTACACAAGAGTAAACCCATACCCTAAGAGTGGATGCTTAACAGCAAATGGACATAGAAAATGGAACGAAAATTATTTATTGAAAGATGGTGTATATCGCTATCTTTCACAAAATGAACTCGAAAAATTACAAACATTGCCTATTGGTTATACTTCCGTATTAAATTACGATGAAGCGTATGATTGTATAGGCGATGGGTGGACAGTCGATATTATAGCACACATTCTCAAATATGCAGTGTGGTAGTATTGCCTGTAACGGTTACGGCTATGTGCAGTAGCGGATTTGAAACACAAAACTTTAAATAACGGATAAATTATGATAGTAGAACAAATGTTAAAAAATGCACCGAAACCGCTATTGCATATAGCCGATGTTAGCGGTAGTGCTTTGTTTCAGGGAGATTGCTTAGATATTATGCCTTTGATACCTGATAAATCGGTTCAACTCATTTTGGCAGATTTGCCTTACGGAACGACTGCTAACAAATGGGATAGTGTATTAGACCTAAACAAGTTGTGGACTGAATATGAACGAATAATTACAGATAATGGAGCAATTATTTTAACTGCAACACAACCATTTACAACACAATTAATTTCATCAAACTTGAAACTTTTTAAGTATGAGATAATTTGGGTAAAATCAAGACCAAACGGACATTTAGAAGCCAAAAATAAGCCAATGCGGAAGCACGAAAATATATTAATTTTTAGCAAAGGGGCTTCGGCAAATGGGTGTAAAAACAGAATAACTTACAACCCACAAGGACTTGTAAGAGTTGAAAGATATAACAGAAATTCAACTGATACCGATAATTATGGAAGTAGAAAAAGCAGACCTGTTGGGTTGGTTACAAAACAGGAATACACTAATTATCCAACAACCATTTGGGAGTTTGGGAGCGAAGGTAAAACGATACACCCGACACAAAAGCCTTTAAGTTTGATGAAAGAAATAATTGCTACATATTCAGATAAAAATGATTATGTGCTTGATAACACAATGGGAAGCGGAACAACTTGTTTAGCCGCAAAGGAACTAAACCGTAAATTTATCGGAATTGAAAAAGAACCTAAATATTATGAGATTGCCTGTCAGCGATGCGGTTTTTAGCATTACCGCTAACGATATGTAAACGCAATACGCTTATAACACCAAAACAGAGATATAAACACAATAGGAGGCAACGGAATTGTAACAATATTTAGCTGCTGTTTTTTGTTAAATAATTTAAAATTAGATATTTATGGCTGGAATTGATAAAACATACATTGATGGAAAAGATTATCCATTATATAGACAATGGTGGATAGACCATTACGATAAAATGAAAAAAGAACTTGGGGATTACATTTGGTTATACACATTTAGCTCATTTTATCCCAATGAGCCTGAAGAATTTACACCCGAATTTCTTTTAAACAATACACAAGATTTAAAAGAATATAAAAATGTAAATAATTTTCCAATTTGGAATACTTCTGAAAAAGTTGATAAATGGTTAATCAAAAATTGCGAAATTCAATCATTTAGAAATAGAATGTTAGAAGTGTATTCTCATAAATGGGTTGGATTTAAGGGTCAAAAATGGATTCCAAAACCGAAGCTAAAACCGAAGTGCTGTAAATAATAGCTAACACGTTTATACCAAATTACAAATTTACATTATGAAAGGATGGACAAAAAATGAAACACGAATTTAGCGAAAAAGTAAAAGAAACCTTCCTCCCGTACTGGGAGGAGATGAAGGCTGAAGTTAAAGGCTTTGGATACTGGATTTCAGATAAGAAATGGGCAAATCTGCAATCTATCATGAACCGTGCTTATATGAACGCTTTGGAGATAGGCTTTAATGAAGGAATGGGTTTTCAAATTAATAAAACAACTAAAAAATGATTTAATTATGGAATTTAAAGAGTATCAAGAACAGGCATTATCAACGGCTGTTTATAACAGACGCTGGTCAATTATTTACCCGGCATTGAAATTGTCGGGTGAAGCAGGTGAGGTTTCTGAAAAAGTAGGTAAAGTCTTACGTGACGAACAAGGAATTTTTTTAGATGAAAAAAGACTTGAACTTGCCAAAGAACTTGGTGATGTACTTTGGTATATCAATGCACTTGCTCACGACATTGGGTATGACTTGGAAACAATCGCTAAAATGAATATTAATAAATTAGCGAGTCGTAAAGAAAGAGGTATGATTCACGGTAACGGAGATAACAGATGAAAACACCGATTGATACAACAATTATTGATGCTTTAAAAACAATAGTTAAAGGTACAAAAAATGATGTGGTTTATTCCGTTGAAAAAGTAGAAACAAAACCTATCTTTGAAAAATGTACTTGGTTTGAAAAGTTATTTGGTTTTGAATGGCAACATGAAACTGTAAGAAAAACAATAATCAGTATAACTGTAATTGAACGATCATGAATAATGTTATTTTTAAATATCAAATCCCTATACAACTTACTTCAACAATACATTTACCAAAAAATGCTGAAATCCTATATGTTGGAACACAATAGGGATCAATGTGTATTTGGTGTTTGATTGATGAGAAAGTAGGATTAGAACCACGACAATTCTATTTGTTTGGTACAGGACAACAAATAGAACGTATATTAGGGTATAGATACGTGTATATAGGTACGTTTAAACTTGATAATGATACGTTGATTTTACATTTATTTGAAAGTGTACCTGTATGATTTTAACAGACCAACAATACCAAGAAAAAGTCATTAAAAGTGCTATGTCAGAAATATTACGACAAGTACCTTTACAGTTTGAACAGTTCACTACGGTTGAAAAATATCTTAATTACGTTTACGAAATAGGTTATTTCCGTCGTAGTACACGGGGTAACGTAAAAAAGAATGTTGCTATTGAGCAGGTTAAAAACGGAATAGTAATCCACGAATACAAAAGTATATCGGATGCCGCCCGTGCCAACGAGATTTCTATTGAAGCTATACGTAGAGTAGTACGAGGAATTAATAATACGGCTAAAGGGTTTTATTGGCGTGTTAAAACAACTTAAATCAACATGGTGTCGCGGCTTGTCTTACATTATTTGTGTAAAGTAGTGTAAATGTACTGCTAAAATAAAAAAGGGCTTTGAACCAACGTTCTCAGCCCTTTTCTAAATCAAAACCAAACTGTAAAATGAAAAAATCTACTATTCGCACGACTTGCCCCTGCATAGTCGCCGAATTATCTTATGTAACTTATGAAAACTAATCTTCAAAGTTACATTTAGTTCCTTTTTCTTTGTACGGTCGTCAAGCGGTGGCATCTACTTCCTTAAATCTTAAATCAGCAAAATTTGTCATTTTAAGTTTCAAAGCCATTTCGGTTTCCTTTTTACCCCAAATCATTGCCACTACCAAAAGGATTAACGACAAGGCTTGTTCAAGTTTTTCTTCAAGTTCATCCTGTGGGATATCAAACGAAGTACAGAGTTCTGAGTGCATCGTTTGGTATGCTTCCGGTGTGGCGTTTACAATATCTGCCCAAATAAGTTTAAGATTTCGGAAAATCCAAATCCAGGCAATAATTTTCGTACCAATACCAATCCATTCGGCGGTGTTAATTTTCTCGTCGGCATAAGCCTTCATTCCGGTTTCAACTGCCCTGAGAATTCTCGTCAAGGCTTCTTTCAGATTGTTCATTTTTACCTCCTTTTTTAAAAACGTTTTTAACTTTATTAATTATAATGTGGCGATTTCGCCATGCTTTATCCAACAAACCCGTACCCCCGATTACGGTAATGGCACTATACGTCCAATCTTTCCATTCAGGAGTTAGTTTATCTGGGAATAAAAGTTGAAATCCTTGGAATAAGACAAGCATTATTGCTACCGAGGTAGGTCGAGTAATCTCTTTTTGAATTTCACGTATCGTTGCCATAATTCATAAATTTTAAGGTTTATAAAACACTAATAAAACTTCATCTATAATCCACAAAACGAAATGTGCAGCTAATTTAAAACGAATTGTGAAAAAACACACGCACGTCAGTAGTTCTTTACAATTAATTCTACCTGCTTCCTCGGCTTTACCTTGCGGCAGAGCTTTTTTATCCCCCCAGCATATATTTTTCTGCACACTTAACTTTGTCGTCAACATTGTACATACTTTTCAATATTTTAGAATCTACAAGTGCGGGATGTACCCACCAGTCTTCAAAACTACTTTTATCATCGGGAGATACATTATTGACAACGAGTTCATAACCCATTGACTTCAGAAATTTACGCGATAAATCCCGATAGCGACGGCTTGCGTCAACGTAATAATCATGTTCGAATGTGATAACAGCAAACCGGTAAATTTCAAATGGAATTGAAGTAAGAATCTTATAGGTAGTGGCCGGTGGCTCACAATCCAATTGAAGGTAATCAATGTCTGCGGGAGCCCCTATACCCGTAAGGAAGCGCGAATAATTGATGGTTGTTGCATCCCGGCATACACAAGCATTTTTCCGGCTCTTTGAAAATACCTCTACATCATGCTCATTGATGTCAATCGATATGCCTTTCCATCCGAACTCCTTTTCAAGTAACCAGGTGTTATTAACGTGGAAAGGGTCAGAGGATCCAATTTCAAGGTAATATCCATTTCGCTTGCCATCCAGCATCGCAAGCACAAACATATCCTGGTAAACCTGCGAGTAATTAGACTCTATATTTTCGATACCAGGAAACTTAAACCTGAACTTTTGAAGCTTCGATCGATCGTAATAATCAAATTCACAAGGTCCTACACCTATGGAAGAAATGTTGTGCTGGACGAGCTGAACGTACCTTTCTGAAAGCCGGAATCTGTCGGGCATAGTCATGAATATCATTCTTGACTCTGAAAACCTTCCAATCCACCAGGCTGCAACCGCCTTTTGAAATTCAAGGACGTATGAACTTTCATAACCTATGTCGTTTTTCAGATGGTAAGTGATTTTCGGACAATTAAGGCCAATTACTGCAAACATGTAACACTCCTGCCATTTCCGTTGACGTTCGTAAAGCAGGCTCAACAGCCAATATGCTTCAGGCCTTTCCGGTATGAGTGACACGGCGTGCAGTAACCATCCTTCCTCACTCCATTCACGATTACCCAGTTCGCGAAAGCACACCGACATTTGGAGCAGTGCTTCATAAACGAGAATGCGATCCTCTGGCAGTTGTGCCCATTCGGCGCACCGTAAAAAATAAGAGCAAGCTGCTGCATAGTGTTTAAGATCCTTGTATGCAACCGCCAGTTCAAAATTCAGTTCCGAATTTTTCGGATCAGCAGAATATTCTAACAGTAAATCATCCATGAAGAAGTCCCTCCAGTACATTTTTAGGTATTTCCAACAAATATGAAGAGTTATCCTGATGACCAAATGGCATCAGGATCTTATCATTCACTACAGCCAATCCGCATGAGAATCCGACCCGCTCAGTCATAAAATTAAAATCGTCGGTCATGGCTACAATATTCCAGTCTTTATCCCAAACCAAAAAACGGTGATAGTAATAAGCATCTTTCTGCCCCAATTCATTGTTGAACAAATCAACCTCATGTACCAGGGCTATACGGTGATTTCCAAATGGCAAAACTTGCGAGCTACCCCTGAAATCCCGGAAGCCAGTAAGCGTTTTTGGAGTAGTAAAAACCGTTACTGCGGCTTTCTTTTCAAAATCAACCTTGACAACCTCGGTAGGGTTGCTCCATTTGACATAGTGATACGGCATATCCAAAATGGGCATCCAATTCTTTTCGCAGTATGATTGCGGATTTGTGCTCTCAATGCGTAGCCGCGAAACCTCACGCACCTTGTCATCGGTGACAATGATTTCCGACAATTCCATCCTCCCGACACCATTGGTTGTGGTGTCGCGCCGTACACCCGACATATAAAGGCGACCATCCCATCGCACCAGTCTGGCATCTTCCAGCCCGATAAATTCCCAAAGTGGCGGTACATCCAATTTTGAGGTGTCTACCGGATCAATTCTTATCGGGTTGTAATTTGAGTCGAGCTCCATGTAGAAATTGAACGTCCGGAGAGTGTGGTCATTTTCGGGATGAGTGTAGGTAAGTGGACCCCATCGGCTCGGAAAACGTTGCTCATTCTCAGAATGTACAAGCACGTACCCGACATTGCGGATATTAACCGCGATTTTGTCACCATCGACCAATATCGACGGATTCATCTGCCCGGTTCCATGTGCCATTTCGTGAGGAACAATCAATGGTTTTAGTCGCCCTCCATTGGTTAAAACAAGGTTTACAAAATTATCTATCATAAGGTTGTTATTAGAGAATGTGAACAAATTGAAATAAGAGATTATTTTTTCCAAGAATAATACCGTCTGAGTTTATTTCCTGCAAGTCTTTTACATCAAATGTGGTCAGGGAGCTGCCAGAGGTGTTGACAGCGATTGATCCTGTTAAAGCGAATACAACAGTGTATTGTCCGCTTCCAAGTGATTTGACTGCAATATGAAGTGGTGTGATTGAAAATATTCGCGTAACCGTTCCCACATTTGCATTTTTACGATAAAAAACACCTGTCCAGCTGCTGTTTTTCCCTGCGAATACGGCATAAAGAGGATAAGTTCCGGAAATATCGTTTGTTACAAAAATTATCTTTTCAATTACCCGGAATGAATTTGATTTTGCACCTGCGACATAGTCTCTGAAAGCAGCGTAGGTTGTAGCAACTGCCAATGAATTGGAAAAGGTGATTGAATATGTTTCGTACAAGGCCCGACAATCTAAAAAGCTGATATAGTCATAACTTCCGCTTGAATAATGATAAACGGGCCATGGGGAACCGTCCAAGTCGTCAACGTCACGGATGCGCTTCCAGTCTGTATTTATAACTGTTTTGTAAGCATAAACCGGAGAGGCGAACAATTCGGAGCCGTCTCCGCTAACTGCAGAAACGATTCTGCTTCCAACAGTTATTTTAGTTATATCGTCAAGCTCTCTCCCTTCTCCGGCTTTTCCATAGTTGGCAAGTGTGCCAACTCCGATGTTAACAATATAAAACCGAATTTCATTATCAGTATCGGTCGGATTTCTTACCAAATATAAATATGTTGATCCATCAAATCCCATGGAGGCGATAGGTCCGTTTACATCACTGTCAATTAATTTAACGGGGGTACCATAGGTTGTTAAATTTACTTTATAAACATTATTTAAAAGATTGGATTTACAGTACAAATAACCCCCGTAAATGAAAGATTCTTTATCAATGTGCAAATTCAAATTGTTTAGAACAAGTTTTACATATCCGCCTGATATATCAAGTTCATACAGTTTGGTTCCGGCTCCGATATAACCGGTTTTAGAAAAAGTATCAGTCATGAGGTATGGGGGGTATTGCCATTGAACGGTTCCCTGGACGCTTGTTGTTAAAACCTGTTTGCTTAAACCTGCGCTTTGTGCTAAAAGGCCGTTAGATGGATTAAAAAGTACAACCTTTGTTTCTGAAGCAGTTGCAGAAGGCAATCCCGCGGTGACCTCCCCCGTGGCAACAATATTCCCCTCTGCTCGGATGTCCGAGGCGTAGAGGTTCCCGGCTACGCGGAGATTATCATATATGTGTGCTCCAGACCCTCCACCAACAAGGCTTTCAGTAT
>ERZ1026792.168-NODE-168-length-68936-cov-7.440553_pt1 | contig 68936 bp, 65 predicted proteins | sample MGYA00520884_ERZ1026792 | MGnify/ENA primary metagenome ERZ1026792 (study PRJEB33270, sample SAMEA104284473) | anaerobic digester metagenome | biome: Anaerobic digester microbiome; feature: mesophilic sludge digester; material: Anaerobic digester biomass | place...
GTACATGAAGAAGATGGGACTCAAACCCGGCGAGGACAAAAAGGAAAAGAAATCATGAAGATATTCCATGCCATTTCCGATGCCGAGATTGTTCCTGTCTTCTACGACAAGACAGGCATCAAATCCAATATCCTCATCTCCTATGCATACCAGGAGGGGAACATCTCCAAGCTGGTCAAGACCTACAGGTCCATGATTGGATCGCTTTATCTTGACTCTGGGGCATTCAGCGTTTTCACAGGAGCCTCCAAAGTGGACGTGAAGGAGTATGCCTCTTTTCTGAACAGGTATGGCGACCACTTCGATGCCTGCTTCACGATGGATGACCGGTTCGATGATGCAGATCACAACCTGGATAATCAATTATTCCTGGAGGAGGAGCTTTCCCGAAAGGCATGGAAACCCATTCCTGTCATACATGACTACAGGCAACCTGTTGCCGAGTTTCGCATGTATGTGGGACTGGAGCACAAATACATTGCACTCGGTTCGCTGGGTGCAAGGAAAAAGATCTCCCGACAGGTGATAGAGGAAATCCAGAAGGAATTCCCCACCGTCAAAATTCATATGTTTGGACAGCTCAATATGAAGCTGCTCAGGCAATACAGACCCTATTCGGCAGACTCAGCGGGATGGGCGCATCAGGCAGGCAGAGGAGGAACCGTCTATTACTGGCGAGCAGAAGACCATAAGCGTTATTCCTATTCTTATGGTGGGGCAGAATATATGGAAAACCCATTTAATCACCTGAGACCTTGCTCATGTTTCTACAGTTACTTAGGAAATATGGAGTTCATCCCTATTGAGGATATTTTGTCGGATCTAAAGTCCAGGTTTGCTGACCGTGGTTTAGACTATGATAAACTAAAAAAGTAAGCAAGGATTTCAAATTTACTAATGGGGATCTCCAATAATCCCCGCTTTTGCTGCATCCTAGTCTGTTCCTATCATTCCGCGAAAGTATTGAAAATTCATATAATATAAATAGCCTTAAATCCCCAGTTGCGGCACATGGGCCAGGTAGCTCTCCCTTAGCTCCTTTTTATCGATATGGTCATAGATATCTATGGCCTCCTTTCTTACATCACCTCTCAGCTCCTGAATAAATTCGCGAGGCATTCCTGCGCGCCTGAGATGGGTTGTGAACCAGTGGCGACAGCAGTGTGGCGAGAAATGGTCCTCCATGCGGTCTGAATTAGGATCATGAAAACCCATACGCTCAGCTGCTTTGACGACCATATGAGATATACCGGTGCGTTCTAATCTATCCCCTTTACTGCTCAGGAAAAGAGCCTTAGAGCCATTGGGATCCCTCCCCTCTCGTGCTCTAATCCAGCGCCGAAGGATTATGGCTGTCTCTCCATCGAAGAATACAGTCCTGTTCGTCCTTTTAGCGGTGGGTTTAAGAGTGATGCTCTGTTCGACGAAATCAACGTCATCCACATCAAGGGCGATAAGCTCTCTCCTTCTTATGCCTGTTTTAGCGAACAGGGTTATGATGGCTCGATCTCTTATATCCATAGTTGCATTGATCAGCCGCCCCATTTCCTCTTCTGAAATTAGCTTATGGGTGTGCCCCTCATCACTGTTCTTATAGCGGCGAATGTATCTTTTCCTGACAGCAGCAACGGGGTTTGCAGAAATCAATCCTTCATACAATGCGAATTCATAGAAGCTACTTATTTCTGTGAAATAATTCTCCAAGGTCTTTTGTGAAACCTTTCTCTCGATGCGCAGATATTCCAGCCAATCCCTGAGTATAGATCCTTCCACTTCCAGGAGGTCAACACCCCTCTCTCGAAGAAAGCCGTCAAATATTCTCATGGTCGAAATATATCTCACAGTAGATTCTGGCGTCAGACCCCGGATAAGGCAATCCTTCTGAAAGCTCTCTATTAGCTCTCTTGAGTGGTCTTTGGTCCCTTTTGATGTCTTGCTCCTGCTTCTGCTCATCCTATCCACTTCCAGCCGCGAGGTGTAGAAGTAATCAGATTATAGTTTTCAAGCGCTTCCAGCTCGGAAGATATCCCTCTTACGAGATCTGACTCTTTAGGCTCTATTCCAAGTTTTTCTAATATCCTGTAACTGTCGATGGTCTCATGCTGCTTTAAAAGTGCGATAAGCTCCTTGCTGTATTTTCGAGAACCCTGGAATTCATCGATCAAGAAGGGCTCGCTGCGATAACGTTTAAGCTCTTTTTCATAATTTTCTAAAACTATATTTTTAAGCCTCAGGTCATCTGCCATTCTTTTATTCTCTTCTTTGAGCCGGGATAGCTCTTTGACTATCTCTCCGCGCGGCTTCAGATCAGATTCTTCCGCCAGAGCATTCTCAACGATCTCAATGATGAACTTTGAGAGCGGCACCTTTGCTTTATCCGCCAGTTCTGACCACCGTGTCTTATCATTTTGAGAAGGGAGGTATAGCCATACATATCTAGATTTGTCGGGCTTGACCACAGCATCACCAAAAGAATAAATGTACTTGATGCTATTTAAAAATTACCCGTAAAATAGCGCTGAGGGTGAGATTTGAACTCACGAGGTGCGATGCACCACTGGTTTGCCCGTTCCGCCCTCCTGGAAAGAGGACGAAAGCTCAAGACCAGCGCCGTAGGCCGCTTGGCTACCTCAGCACGCCCTCATGCTTGGAATCGATAGATCTTAAGCCTGACGATACCCCACCTTTAAAGGCCGGCCCAAAAACCTACACTTTATCTGTCAAATCGACAATCTTTTTTATCTTCAGAGCCAATTTTTCTCGGATGCTCATAAAGAATGTCTCCATACTCCAGTCCGGGCATCTCGTGCTGGGGCAGGATATCAGAATCAAGGAGGGCAAGATCGAGCAGATCGGCCCTGAACTGCAAAAAGAGCGTGGCGATGAGGAGATAAAGGGCAAGGGCAAGCTGGCTATCCCCGGCCTCGTAAACTGCCACACCCACCTGGCCATGAGCCTCCTGCGGGGCTATGCCGACGACATGGAGCTGATGCCGTGGCTGGAGGAGAAGATCTGGCCCCTGGAGGCCAGGTTAACAGAGGAGGATGTCTATTGGGGAGTGAAGCTCGGCTGCCTGGAGCTGATCAGATTCGGCATCACCTGCTACAATGATATGTACTACTTCCCGGATGTGACCGCTCAGGCCACAAAGGAGATGGGGCTGCGGGGTTTTATCTCAGGCGTCGTCTTCGACATGTTGCCCGAGCTATTGTCTCAGGTGGAGCCCTTCATCCAGCGTTGGAAGGACGACGAGCTGATAAGGCCGGCTGTGGGCCCCCACGCCGCTTACACCTGCTCTGAGGAGACCCTTCTCCGGGCAGGAGAGATCGCGGACAGGCACCAGGCTATGGTCCATATGCACATCTCTGAGACCCGGAAGGAGGTGGATGAATTCTTGCTAAGCCGGGGCAAAAGCCCGGTGGAGTATCTGGACTCGCTCGGCCTTTTGAATAGCCGCCTTACGGCCATCCACTGCGTCTGGCTTTCTGAAGAGGACTGTTATCTATTGGAGAAGAGAAAGGCCAATGTAGTCTCATGCACGGCGAGCAACCTGAAGTTAGCCTCGGGCATTGCCCCCCTAAACACCCTGATGAAAGCCGGGGTTAACGTCTGCCTGGGAACGGACAGCGCATGCAGCAATAACAACCTAAGCCTATTTGAGGATATGAAGGTCACGGCCATAGTGCAAAAGAATGCCTACCACACCCCTGCCGCATTCACTGCAGAGCAGATATGGCAGTTCGCCACAGATAACGCCTATCAGGCATTCGGATTGAACAACGGAATATCAGTCGGCGCCAATGCCGACCTGGCCCTGATCGACCTGAAAAAACCCTGGTTTTATCCGCAGTCGAATATCGTATCCCATCTGGTCTACAGCATGGCGGGAGGAGTGGACACCACCATCGTCAACGGACGGGTGCTGATGCAAAACGGCATCATCCCTGGAGAAGAGGAGATCCTGGAAAAAGCGCAGCAGCGATTCATTAGGCTGACATCTGAGGATTAGACCATTTCGTGCAACATAAGTGGGACTTTCTCTTGGCTCTTCGCTGAATTATGCGGGTGAGTTAAGGCAGGGACTATGGTCTTTTGTTCCTCTGCGCCTCTGTGGTTGGGTCAGTGCATGGCGTTTCACCACTGAGGCACAAAAGAAACAGAGAATTTCCGATTCAAGTTCACCCATACCAAATAGCATGGAGGCATAAAGATAGATCCACTGCCAAGCTCACCCGTGCTGAACAGCAAGGAAACCCCATCCTCTGGATCACTCTCCCCACTTCGTCCTCATCCCGCGAAGGGGGGCGAGCCTGCCGCCCTGATGGAAGAGGGCGACGCGGACAGAAATCATAGCTTGGGAGAGAATTCCATCTCACGCCGCCATAGCCCGAGGCGGGATGCCTGCCTGCGCGACTGCCCGGCAATCAGGAAGCTGCTGAACCGCCCCATGGAATGGCAACCTGTCCGAATCAAAATATCAGCCCAAAGAGGCTTCAAGGCCCATAACCTGAATTTGACAGATGCAAAAGCCCCTGGCAAGGCCGGGGTTGGGTTTAAGTATCAACAAATTGATCAAGCAGATCAGTCAAGCTAAGAGAATTCAAGGTGATATTTTGCAGGAGAGCGTGGTCAAGGATCTTGCCTTAGCAGAAGCAGGAGAGAAGCGTATCGAATGGGCCCGCAGGCATATGCCGGTACTGGACAGGATAAAGGAGGAGTTCGAGAGGGAGAAACCCCTGAAGGGCGCTCGCATAGTCGCCTGTCTGCATGTGACTGTGGAGACGGCCAACCTTATCACCACCCTGGTGGCAGGGGGGGCAGAGGTGGCGGTGACGGGCTCCAATCCCCTCTCCACCCAGGACGAAGTGGCTGCAGCCCTGGCCGCCCGGGGCCTCTTCGTCTATGCCTTCCGGGGAGAGAATGAGACTGAGTACTACGACTGCATAAAAAAAGCCCTGGAGCTCAAGCCCAATGTAAGCCTGGACGACGGCGCAGACACCATAGCCATAATCCACAAGGAGCATCCGGAGCTTGCCGCTCAGATGTTAGGCGGCTGCGAGGAGACCACCACCGGCGTCGTCCGCCTCCGGGCCATGGCCGAAGATAAGGCTCTGCTCTATCCGGTGATAGCGGTCAACGATGCCGAGACCAAGATGATGTTCGATAACCGCTACGGCACTGGACAGAGCACATTGCATGGCATCATGCAGGCCACAAACTTCCTCTTTGCCGGCAAGACGGTGGTCGTATGCGGCTACGGCTGGTGCGGCCGGGGATTTGCCATGAGGGCCAAGGGGTTGGGAGCAAACGTCATCGTCATTGAGATCGAGCCGCGCAAAGCTTTAGAGGCAGCCATGGACGGCTACAGGGTCATGCCGCTGGGACAGGCTGCTCCCCTGGGAGACCTGTTCGTCACCCTCACCGGCAACATCAATGTGTTAAGAAAAGAGCACTTCGCCCTTATGAAGGATCAGGCAATCGTCGCCAACAGCGGCCACTTCAATGTGGAGATCGATATCCCTGCCCTGGAGAAGATGGCCGGGGAGAAGAATGAGATACAAAATAACGTCACCGAGTATAAGCTCCCCGACGGCCGCAGGCTTTATCTGCTGGCAGAGGGCCGCCTGATCAACCTGGCTGCGGCCTATGGCCACCCCCCAGAGGTCATGGACATGTCCTTTGCCAACCAGGCGCTCTCAGTGCGCTACATTGTGGAGCAAGGCCGAAGCCTGAAAAAGTCGGTCTACTCTGTTCCTGTGGAGATCGACCGGAGAGTGGCTGAGCTGAAGCTCGCCTCCATGGGCCTGGAGACGGAGAAGCTCACCGCAGAACAGGAGAAGTACCTGCACAGCTGGCAGATGGGAACCTGATGATAAGAGGGGAATGGCTATGGATCTGTTAAGGGAAAATCTGGAGGCCTATCTGAGGAGCCTGTATGGTAAGGGCCTTTCCATCGTATCGGTTCGAAAGCTGGGGGAGACCATTCCCACGGCGGAGGATGTAAAGGGATTCGGATATGGATCGCCCCTGATGGTGGACTATAAGCTCTCGGGCAAAAAGGCATCCTGCGTTCTCTCCACCATGCGGGTGCAGCATGGCTTCGGCCACGACCACTTCTCAGACCGGGCGAGGATCCTAATCTGGCAGAATGCCACATTCGCTAGCCTTCCCAAGCACGTCCGATCTTTGGACGTGGGCTACTTCACCCCGGATGGAAGGCTGGTCTCTGCTGGCGATGCCTGCGAGTATTTCCTCCTCATGGAGAAGATCGAGGGAAAGGAGTACTTCTTCGACCTGGAAAGAGTCAAAGAGGAGGGAGCAACAGACCTGGATCATGATCGGGTCATTGCCCTCTCCAGCTATCTGGCCCAGATCCATGCCACAAAGGAGGATTGCCCGCCCTTATACCAGCGCAAGATCAGAGAGACCGTGGGAGACGGAGAATGCATATTCGGCATCCTGGACGACTATCCCGATAGCAGCACCTTCCTGGATCCCGATGAGCTGCAGGAGATCGAGAAGGTCTGCGTGGAATGGCGCTGGAAGCTTCGCAGCAAAGTCCACCGCTTATCCATGGTCCATGGCGACTTCCATCCCTGGAATATCATGTTCCGGGAAGGCACCGATTTCTCCGTACTCGATCGGAGCCGGGGGGAGTGGGGCGAAGCGGCGGATGACATCACTGCTCTCGCCATGAACTACATTTTCTACTCAGTGCAAAAGAGCCTGCGTTTGACCGGAGACCTCAAGGACCTGTTCGAGCTGTTCTTTGAGAACTACCTGGATAAGACCGGCGACGATGAACTCTTAGAGGTCATAGCCCCATTCTTTGCCTTCCGGGCGACTGTCGTGGCCAGTCCAACCTGGTATCCATTGCTCTCGGACGATGTTCGAAGGGCTCTCTTCAACTTCCTGGAGAACGTTCTGGCAACAGAGCGGTTCAATTATCGGGATGTGAACTCCTATCTGGACTAAAAAAGAATGAAGAGATATGCCTTCGAGCTCTCTGGAGAGCATGAGTCTCTGCCCAGATGTGAGGCTATTGCACTGGTGGAGATCTTCTCCGACCGCTATCGTGAGCAATCCTATCTGGACCAGTGCCTGATAGTCGAGGCCGAGGGCCTGGATGTTCGGGCTTTAGGAGATCGGCTGGCAATGACCCACCGGATCATCGAGGTCATGGCGATATGCGAGGCAGACCTCGAGGATCTTGCCAGATCCGTTGCCCTCCTCTCCCTTCCCGATGAGAGCTACAGGATTCGGGCAAGGAGGATCAAGAACGCTTCTCCCAGGGCGGATGCTGTGGAGCACGAGATAGGAAGGGTGCTCTTGGGAAAAGGCATCCGGGCAGACCTGAAAAGCCCCAATATAGAGCTGAGAGCAGTTATCACAAGCGGCAAGATAATCCTGGGAGTGGAAGTGGCAAGGGTAGATCGCAGCTCCTTTGAGGCCCGCCGTCCCCACCTGAAGCCGTTTTTTCATCCCGGAGTCCTCATGCCCCGCATGGCCCGCTCTTTGGTCAATCTAACTCAGATCCGAGCTGGGGAGCGGCTGCTCGACCCGTTTGCCGGAACATGCGGGATTCTGGTTGAGGCCTGTCTGATGGGCATAGAGTGCCTGGGGATAGAGGCTCAAGGCCGGCTGGTGAAGGGGGCAATATGCAACCTGGAGAATATGAATTGCGCCCTGGTATTAGGCGATGCCAAACGCCTTGCTCTGAAGGATGCTTCTATCTACGGTGCAGTGCTCGACATTCCTTATGGAAGGTCTGCCAGGATCCTCGCCTCTTCCAAGGAGGATCTCTTAAAAGAGAGTCTATCGGAGCTATTTCGTGTGATAAGACCTGGCAGACGCATGGTTATCGTAGCCGATGGCCCGATTGACTCCCAGATATCAAATGCCGGATTCAGAGTCATTCAAAGCCATTTGGATAGGGTGCACCGCAGCCTAATCCGCCACATATTCCTCTGCCAGAGGGAAGAAGGCAAAGATAGCATTTAGGATATGCTATCTTGCAGATGCAAGCGAGGAGATATGTCTAGTATATCTCCCTTTGGATCGCTTTCAAGCTCCCCAGCAACTCTTCGCCCTTCTCCGTGGTCTGATAGATCAGATTAGGCTCTCTCTTGGCATTTATCAGACCTCTCTCCATTAGAAGCTTCAAATACGGATCCACCGTTCTGAAGTTGAGATTCGCCTGATATACTATCTTGGTCTTATTTGCTCCCTTGGCACAAACGAGCAATATCTGGGATATAATTAAATCCTTGCTCCGCTTCATCGACTCCCTCCTACACCATTACCTTTTTTTTAAAAAGATTGAGACAAATTTAGCTCAATTTAACTATTTTGTTGTGGCCAGCAACAATTATATGGTCTAAAATAGGATATAAATCTGGTGGATCAATGATATGGTAGATAGATCCGAATCTGATATCAGCAAAAGCATTAATTAATATATAAATAATATAATATATAAAAAGAAATATAATATAATTGCAAATTTTCCCCCAATTTTATATTATATACACTACGGTGGATATTAATACTGATATGAGTCAAGAGATACAATCGTTAATGAGTATTAATTATAAAGTGTTATAAAATGTATTGATAAATTTATAACTTGGTAATTTAAAGAATTAAGCAGAGGTACTAGGCCTCTGCCGCTTCATAATCAGTATCGATGGTATCTTGCAGGCCATCCTCGGTGTGGACGGTGACCATGCGCTCAGAGACATCCTGATCGGATAGGATCTCCAAAAACCTTTTAGTGTAGCCATCTCTCTCCGATGCCTTCTGGCTGTCGAAGATATTCCTGTATTCGGAAATCGTTGAAGGAGCTACGCGAAGGGCTTCGGCCATATCCTTGACCGATCGGTTGGCCTCTGCAAGGCGAATAAACTCGTCTTTATCAAATGGTGGTTTCAGATCTGTCTCCCTGAAGAGGTGAAGCTTTATTCTCGCTCGACTGACGGTTTTATTGAGGGCTCTGTCGCCCAACTGCTCGGCAATCTCAGTATCGCTCAATCCTTTATAGAAAAGTCTTACCACAGAGGATAACTGTTCAGGAGTCAGTTTCGTCTGGATGTTGTATTGCTTTATCATCTCCCTTACTACTCCCAAAAGGGCTTGTTCAATCTCGCCGCTTCCCCGGAGGCTGCCATGCCGGGTAGCCTGCTTTTCCACGACCTTGGTGGTGGCGCCAATCTTGAGTACGAGGTCACGCAACTGATCAGTCCTACCACTCATTTTAGATACTCACCCCTCAACAATCACCTTGGCTAATGGTATAAAGAGATTTCGATTGATTACAAAGCTTTTTATAGGCGGCCCTCGTCTAAAAAGGCGGAATGTCCGAGACCAGCATATATGTTGTAAAGACCACTGCTAACCAAGAACGATCAGTGGCCAACATGATCGCCCAGATAGCGCGCAAGGAAAAGTATGATATAAGGGCACTGCTGGTTCCAGATGTGCTGAAAGGCTACGTACTTGTGGAATCACCAGCTCCAGAGATTGTGGATCAGGCGATCCAGGGAATACCGCATGCGCGTTCTGTGATCAAAGGGGCCTCAAATATAGGAGAGGTTGAGCACTTTCTCACCCCCAAGCCTGCAGTTATCGGCATCAATGAAGGTGCAATCGTTGAGCTCATATCCGGGCCGTTCAAGGGAGAGAAGGCAAGGGTCAAGCGCGTGGACCTTGCTAAAGAAGAGATAACTGTAGAGCTCTTCGAGGCCATGGTTCCCATCCCCATAACAGTGCGGGGAGATCACGTTCGCGTTCTCAGCAAAGATGAAACTTAGAGGTGATTTATTTGGCTAATGTTGTAGAAGCATTGGTCCCAGGCGGAAAGGCTAGCGCGGGACCACCTTTGGGGCCGGCTCTTGGACCTCTGGGCGTGAATGTCGCCCAGGTGGTTGCCAAGATCAATGAAGAGACAAGCGATCTCAATGGAATGCAGGTTCCAGTTAAGGTCATTGTGAAGTCCAGAACAGAGTTCGAGATCGAGGTTGGAACGCCGCCCACATCGGCATTGATCATCAAGGAGGTCGGTGGGGAAAAGGGCACTGGAGATAAGACAACAATCGGTGACCTTACAATGGAGCAGGTCCTGAAGATCGCGAACATCAAGAGAAAGGGCCTTCTATCCAAATCGCTCAAAAATGCCGCTCGCGAGGTAATAGGTACTGCAGGATCGGTGGGCGCCACCGTGGATGGAATGTCCAGCAAGGATGCCCAGCTGGCAGTGGCCAGCGGCAAATACGATGAGATATTAGAAGCGAAGGCTTAAATATAGTGCTATGATCTGAGTTTTGATTCTCTTTTTTGAGAAGCCGTAGGAGACCATAAGAGTCGCAGACTACGGAGGGTTGAAATGGATATCGAAGAAGCCGTAAAACAGGCTATCACTGAGGCCCCTGCCAGGAAGTTTGCCGAGAGCGTGGATCTGGCGATAAACCTCCATAATATCGACCTATCCCTGCCCGGGAATAGAGTCGATGCCGAGGTTATCCTTCCCCACGGACTGGGCAAGCCTACCAAGATCGCTGTATTCGCTGCCGGTGAGACTGCCCTGCGCGCCAAGAGCGCGGGAGCAGACCGGGTAATCTCCGGGGATGAGATCAAGGAGTTCGCCGGAGATAAGAGAGCAGCGCGCAAGCTGGCGGACGAGTACAAGTTCTTCATCGCAGAGACTCAGTTCATGCCTGTCATAGGAAAGAGCCTGGGTTCAATCCTGGGCAAGAGGGGCAAGATGCCCACGCCACTGCCGCCAACGCAGGATGTCACCCCGCAGGTGCAGAGGCTTAAGAACATGACAAGGATCAGGTCCAGGGACAGGCCAACCTTTCACCTGACGATTGGGAACAGAAATATGAATACCAAAGAGCTGGCTGATAACATTGAAGCAGTGGTCGTCAAGCTCGAACAGACTCTAAAGGATGGTCGGCATAACCTGAAATCAGTTTACGTCAAGACCACCATGGGCCCTTCCATAAGGGTGATCTAAATGGCTGGACAGATCCGTCACACTACCCATATACCGGAATGGAAGGTCAAAGAGGTAGATGAGCTGGTTGATAAGATCAGCAAAAGCAGAGTGGTGGGAGTTGTAGGTCTTCGTGAGATCCCGGCGGACAATCTGCAGAAGATGAGAGGGGATCTGAGAGGCAATGTGGAGATAAGAATGGTGAGGAACACCATTGCCCGCCGTGCCCTGGAGGCTTCCCCCGTCCAGATAAAACCACTGGCCGACTTCATTGAGGATCAGACAGCATTGATCTTCAGCGATCTGAACCCCTTCAAGCTCAATAGCATGCTGGAGAAGGGCAAGCAGCCCATGCCCATCAAAGCTGGCACCCGTGCCCCCAAGGATATTGTGATCGAGGCAGGTGAAACTTCTTTCTCGCCAGGTCCCATGGTCGGCAAACTGCAGGCTGCAGGCATCCCCGCGGCAATTAAGGGCGGAAAGGTGGTCATCAATCAGAAGATCACCCTGGCCAAAGAGGGCGAAGTTGTCCCTGCCAAGACCGCAGAGATCCTTAAGACCATGGAGATCTTCCCCAGAAATGTAGGTCTGGAGCTGAGAGGCGCCTATGAGGGCGGCCTGATATTCAGCTCCAAGGATCTAGCCATAGATGTGGAAGGCCAGGTCGCCAGGATAAGCGAGGCTTCTGCTAAGGCATTCAGCTTTGCAGTGGAGATCGGATACCCCACGCCAGCTACAATTGGACCCATGCTTCAGAAGGCCCAGACCAAGGCCAGAGCCCTGGTGCTGGATGCGGGAATGATCATCCCCAGCATGATGGAGTTCATTTTGGCCAAGGCGGCCGCTAATGCAAGTGCCATCGCCGGCCTTGCCAGCGGCCAGAAGGCTCAGGCTGCACCTGCAGCCACAGCAGCGCCCGCTGCAGAGGAAAAGCAAGAAGAGAAGAAGGAAGAAGAAGGAGACACCGCTGCAGGACTTGGTGCTCTATTCGGTTAATTTGGTCTTAATTAATAGAGGTTGATATAAATGGAATACGTATATGCTGCATTACTGCTTCATAGCGCAGGCAAAGATGTTACTGAGGAAGGAATAAAGAATGTCGTCGCAGCCTCTGGTGTTGCTGCGGATGATGTCAGAATCAAGGCCTTGGTGGCCGCTTTAGAAGGCGTGGACATCTCCAAGGTCCTCTCTCAGGCCGCTGCAGTCCCCGTAGCCGCTGCCGCAGCGCCAGTCGCTGCTGCTGCCGCTGCAGCTGCACCCGCAGCCAAAGAGGAAAAAGAAGAGAGCAAAGAGGCTGCAGAGGAGAGCGGAGTAGAGGGCCTGGGCGCCCTTTTCGGCTGAAGCTCTCCACAGCCTTTTCTTTTTTATCTCGGCCTTATATCCTTTGCCTAAATATCCTCCAGCTTCTCCACGCCCAGCTTTTTTACATTAGGCTTCCATATATTGGCCGGCATCCATTTGGGGGCGTTTGATGGTTTAGGAACCTGTATCCTCTCGCCCTGAAATATGTGAACCTTCTTAGTGCCTCTCTCCCTGAGACGGATGTCGGTGAATCCCCGGTTTGCCGCCTTCAAAGCTGCTTGCCTTGGCTGCTTGCCCGAAAAGACGCCGATCTCGTTGCCCTCTTTATCCCTCAATGCAAAATTTCTTTTCTCGATCATATTATGCCTCCATTCCCCATATGCAGTGGGCTTTATGCCGCGCAGCATGTCTATATATCAATTGATCTTATATTAATCTTTTGTTTGATTTCTGTGAATCGAATGCTTTATCATTCCAGCAATAGACCATATTCACTATGGCATGGGTCATGTGGTTCACTGGGCTCCCCGGCTGCGGGAAGACCACCATTGCGATGGAAGTGAAAAAGAGGCTTCAGGAAAGGGGGATAGAGGTTAAGATCCTCCAGCTGGACGAGATCCGAAGGGTCATCACCCCAGAGCCGAAATATACAGAGGAGGAAAGGGACATCGTCTACGCCAGCCTGGCCTATATGGGAAAGATCCTGGCGGAAGAGAATAAAAACGTCATCATCGATGCTACCGCCAACAGACGCCGCTACAGAGATCTGGCCAGGCAATTGATCCCCAACTTCGCCGAGGTCTTCATCCGCGCTCCTTTAGAGGTATGCATGGATAGAGAAGAGAGGAGAAATGCGGTATTCTCTCCCAAAGATATCTACAAGAAGGCGGGGAGAAAGAATGCACTCGTTCCGGGGGTCAACGTGGCCTATGAGGAGCCGATCTCTCCTGAAATTGAGGTTGACGCGGCTGTATCCAGCCCTCTTGAGAGCTCAAGCTACATCGCAGATCGAATCGCAGAGCTCTATGGATCGGCATGATTCGAGAACGGTCTAGCCCATTCCAGCGATCCTGGATGGCACTCCTGCAATCCGGAAAGGTTAAAATATAGTCACTAAGACTTCATATCAGGAGTGAAGATTCTTGAAGTGTAATGCAGGCTTTGTGGGTTTCGATGGAACAGAGAATAAAAGGACTCTTCTTGCTACCGCAGAGGTCAAGAAAGCGGCTGGAATCGATGGCGATCTGAATGTGCTCCTCAGAAAACCTCATGGCCGGGCCAGGTCCATCATGGCCAAGTTCAACCGCCTTTACGGGGTGAAGGCCTATCTCAGCGATATGGCCCTTAAGGATAAGTGGCAGGCCGCAGGGGTGACGATCGAAGGCGGATACGATGACTTCTTTTCTGCATCCGATTTTATCATGGTGGGAACCCCCGGAGACCAGGAGCTGCCCTACGTCGAGGCGGGCCTGGCCAACGACTGCTTCGTCTCCCTCATGGGAGGAGCAGACCGGCCTGAGCTATTGAAGGGATTGGAGGAGAACAAGAAGGTCAAGATCACAGAGGAGCTGAAAGCTGACTTCTCCCAGGAGTTCTTCTTTGGTCTGGAAAACTATCAGATGTTCCTAAATGCCAAACCGAAGCTGGTGCAGTGCACAAGCTGCAACACCACGGGCCTCTCCCGGCTGGCTCTGGCCGCCCGGCCCCTGGGCCTTACCGCCGTCCTGGGGAACATCGACCGCAGGCATGGAGATCCGCATACTGTGGTCAAGGCCTCGCCCAGCGCCATTCAGTTCGGCAAGGGAGCTGGCCACCAGGGAACAGATGCTGGAACCATCTTCGAGGAGGTCAACTTCTCCATCCGGGCGAGCAAGGTGCCAACCACCGTCCCCCACACCAACTTCCTGAATCTGGTCTTCAAGGGAGATGTGACTGCAAGTCAGCTGGTAGAGCAGTACGCCAAGACAAGAGAGGTGGTGGTGATGCCCTATCAGGACGAGGGCAAGAAGCACGATTGGACCAGCGAGATCTTAGAGGCTTTCCTATCCGGCATAGAAAGGCCCATCAGCCCGGAGATATTCGAACTCATAGTCTCCGATGCCATAATCCCCTTTAGGCTTGGCGACTACACCATCCTTCAGACAGTCTCCATGGTGGAGCAGATGTCCATCGCCGTGCCAAACCACGTTGAGTCCTATCTGCTTTCTGCAGGCTATCCCGCAGACGACGTGCACTCTCTGGTGGATAAGACCCTGGGCATCATGCATGGCATCTGGCCGGATAAACTGAGCTGCTGAATGCTCGCCCCCAAAGCAGGACAGTCATAGGTTGGGCTTGGGTTAGAATGCCAGAGGAGATTCGGGCCCAGTTTGAGGACGATAGGATCCGCCTGGGCCCTGAGGCCCTGCCTGAACTATTCGAGCAGGGCTACTTCGGCCGGCCCAAGGGGAAGGGCTTGGAGCTCTCATTGGTGGAGGCGGCCTATCTCCTGGATCGATCAAGAATAAAGATAATGCGCAATGAGAAGGAGCTGGACTTCAGATCCTTTTTTCAAGCTGCCTCCTCAATGGAGAAGGGGTTTGAGTTTCGCTATGTGGTCTACAAGGATCTGAGGGAGCGGGGCTACTACGTCCAGCCCGGCAGACCGGATTTTCGGGTCTACCCCAGGGGAGGCCACCCGGGAAAGGGGCCGGCGGAATTTTATGTTCTGGTCATATCGGAGCGCAATCCCTTGCCTTTAAAGGATATCATGGAGCCCGTCCGCCTGGCTGGACAGATGAGAAAGAAGCTCATGCTGGCCATTGTGGACGAAGAGAGCGACATCACCTTTTATGAGGCACGCGAGCGGTCGATGGCCGGGATGATGGCCGGGCTGGAGAACGGAGGCATGGCCACCCTGCTGGAGGACCGGGTGGTTCTATGGGACACGGAGGCCTCTCGTCTTCTGCATGAGAGTGGATTTTTTGGTAAGCCCGTGGGCGAACGGCTGCAGCTCTCTTTGGTCGAGTCGGCATACCTGCTGGAAAAAGGCAAACTTCAGCTGACTGACCGCCAGGGAAGACCGGTCGACCTGCCTGCTCTCACCGCCAGGGCAGAGCAGATCGATGAGGACTTCGAACTCAAGCTGGGCGCCTACCGGGACCTGAGGGAGAAAAGCCTGGTGGTCAAGACGGGATTCAAGTTCGGCACCCACTTTCGGGTCTACAAGCAGGTACACGGGACTCTAAAAGTCCCTCACTCTGAGTATCTGGTGCATGCCATCCCTCTGGATCATGTCTTCATGCCTCCGGTTCTCTCCCGCGCCGTCCGCCTGGCCCATTCGGTGAGAAAGCTGATGGTGTTCGCTTATCCGGATGACGGGATCGGATATCTGGAGATCAAAAGGCTGAAGCCTTGACTAATGTTAAAATACTAGCTGCAACCAGCAGATATCATGCCTAAGATCGAGGTAGAGCTGGATTCTGATCTGAACGACCGGCTATCGAATTTTGTTATAAAAAGCAGAGGAGCCCTTTATGTGCAGCGCTCCGAGGTGGTAGTAGAGGCCATAAAGGACTATTTGGATCGCAATGAGAGAAAGGTTCGGAGGTCCCACGGCTGATCTCATCTGGGAAAAGGATGGGATTTATTGAGGGCTTGATCCAGGATCAAAATACCCTGCAGTACGGTCAGATCCGGTGAGACTCTATGGGCTCATGGGTCTACAGGTCTTCCGGTCTAATTTTTTCCGCTCCGCCCTTCTCTTTTTCCAATTTCACCAGGCTGCCATAGGCCAGCCCGGCATCGGTGAGGGTTATTTGCCCATCATGCACCTCCAGCAATCCTGCCAGCTCCAGCCGGTGCAGCTGGTAGTCGAGCATTCGATCGCCCACCTCTTTCGCGATCGCGTCCACTGTCAGATGGCCCTCATTCATGAGGATGAGCATCCTCCGGCGGATGGGATTCTCCAGAGCGTGATGCACCATGGCCATCTCCTCCGGAGACTCGGGCTTGGCTTTGCGTCCCATAAGCATGAGAAACTGCATGGCAGGCTATGGGTATCTCTCTTTCGCCTGGAATTAGATCAGAGGATCTCGGCAGCAATCTGAAAACAGAAAGCCACAGGGCATCTTTTTCCGTCGTGGTCTATGCAGGAATGGGGCTGAGCTTTTTTGGCGGAGTCCTCCATCAGGTTTAAGTTGCAGTCTGCATTAGAATGATTTATGCGCAGGCCGGATCTTTTGATCGGTTTGATCTTGGTGTTTGTCTTCTTCAATTCCATCATATTCAGCACTGCAACATCCATCCAGTCCGCCGAAGATGACCCCCTTCTAAATCAGCTTATACTGAGCGTGTATGTCGACGAAGGTGGAAGGTGCTTGATCACTGGATATGTTGAGGATCCTGAATCCTTGCCCTTTTTGAACTCCTCAGAGTATTCTATTGATGATGAGAGCAGGCAGCTGTATGCTATCACCAATGCCCTAACCTCCAAATCCGCTGATAACTGGAGCCTTAGATTTGAGTCTCCAGGCATCTATGAAGAGTACAGGATTATCTTCTATCTGCCAGAGAACGCAAAGCTCAGCGGAGTTGACTCTTCTGATGGTCTTGATTATCTGGTCTATGCCGCCAACCGATCAGTTGTCGCTGAGGTTTATGGACATGATATTTTGGATCCTGCGGTTGAAATTGGATATGCTCTTCAGATTGACGAGGCAACCGCGGCGTTGGCAGATACAGTCACCTCTGCTGGATCAAATGCTGGAATATCGAATTTAAAAATGGAAATTTTGCAATATGTTGCGATATTAATTACTATTTTGCTGCTTATTGGCGCTGTTTTTCTGATCCGCTCCTCCAGGCGCAGGTCAAAACCTTTGGGGCCTGAAAAATGCCCTGCCGCTCATGAGCATATGATAAAAACCCAATCATCCGGCCATAGAAACGCTGAGCATGAGGATCAAGTTCAATCTGCTCAAAAGAATGATGACAGCGAGGAATTCAGAGCAGGTATGGCGGATACCAGCGAAATATCCGCGGTGATGGCTACTTTGACGGACAAAGAGCAATCCGTCTTAAAGCTTCTGCTGCAGCGCGGAGGGAGGATGGTCCAGAGGGATATCAGCTATGAGACGGATATCTCTAAATCATCTCTATCAGGCATTTTAACCTCAATGGAGAAGCGCAAATTGATAACCAAAAGAGAAAAAGGCAGAACGAACATAATAGAATTGTCAGAGAGATTTAAGAACAATAAAGAACAATTTTAAGCATTTTTGGGAAATAAAATCTCAATCCTGGTTCGGCCTGGATTTTTTCTATCGTTCAGTGCAAGGAGTGGTTTGAGGATGGCAATAGTGGCCATCCCATCTGGAGGTAAGTAAAATATGAAATACATAGCTGTATTGTCGGTTTTAGCGGTGGCATGCCTGCTGGCATCTCCTGCCCTGGCAGCACAAAACGGAAAAGCATCGCAGAATGGACTGGCAGGCCAGGATGGGCCTGGGGCTCAGTATGGCAATTGCGGCGAGGACTGCAGGAATTCCAACTGCCCATACGGAAGCCAGGATGGTCTGGGCAATCAGAATCAGTATGGTCAGGAAGATGATAACGGTCCAGCCGCTCAGAATGGCAAAGGAGCTCAAAGTGGCCCGGCCGCTCAAAATGCAAATCAGGGCAAAGACTGCAACAACCCCAACTGCCCATATGGTAACCAGGAGGGACTGGGCAACCAATATGGAAACCAGGATAACGAAAGGTCGAATGGCGACTGTGACGGCGATCGCGATCGTAACCGCGACGGCAGTTGCCAAAACTAACTTTGGCCACATGAATATCTGAATGCAATGGGATGTCAAAGGGGCGAAGATCCCTTACATCCTACAATAACATATATTACCTGGCAGGACGTGCGGTGATTGAGATGAGATGCATAATGCGCCAGGCTTTGGCTTTTTTCGCTCTGGCATTATTGTTGCTGGTGATATGCGGTCCATGCTCAGCAGCTCAGAATTTGGATGCAGGAGCGCGGCAAATGGGCGAGACTGCTGGCCCTCAAATCGAAGGCAATTCTCCATCCCAGACCGCCAGCGCCTCTGGGTCTCAAGAAGATAATCCTTCAGCATCCCAGATGGGCGAGAGATCAAGGTCCCACATGGGCGAAACGAACAGCCTCTCATTGAATTCCTCCGGCGGCAAAGGTGCACAAAGCACATCCAACGGCGTTGGCAGAGGAAATGTCGATGTCCAGAATTGGCGGGGAACGGCGAGCAATGATGCCGAATCATATCCCGTCAGGCTGAACGTGGAGACCATATCGACTTTAGACCCGGATGTTGCCAGGAGTCTTCTCTCATCAAACCTCAGCCTTGAGGATATAAGATCCCGGCTGGGATCTGGTAGTAGGAATACTATTTTAAGGGGGAGCTTTGGGATCAGCAACGATAGCTATCATCTGGTGAATGTCACCATAGAATCATCGGACAACAAATCCACTCTGAGTGCGAGCCTGGCAGGTCAGGGCGCCACTTCCGGTTCGATAGATCAAGCCGAGATCGCAGGGCATATATCTGCGGCCATTTCGGCAGATGATTCAGAAATTGCCCGTGGCCGTGTGGTCATCGACGACGATTCCGGGCACAGCGGCACATACAACATTGAGCTGGAGAGGCAGGGCGGCCGGGGCTACATGTGGGGCATGCAGGGGTGAATTTGAATCGAAAAAACTCTATGTCTTTTGTGCCTCGGTGGTGAACCGCAGTGCTCTGACCCAACCACAGAGGCACAGAGGCCATATTGTCTGCCGGACCTCACCCACTTAATTCAGCGAAGAGCCGCAAAACTGTCCACGCAGCAAGGCTCCAGAGAGCTCCCGGTGGAGCTCTTGACCAATCAGATCAAGACCGCTTTTTACTTATCCATGCAAACCAATGGAGGTCAGAATTTCGCTCAATGATTTCAGGTGAGATATGTCAGCTTCTCCGGCCTGAAGACCGGAGCTTGCCTCCTGGTTATATCGAGGCTTCGGGGCATACTGACTGATACCCACTGCATCGTAATGCAGTAAATTAAGAGTGCCTTGGAAACAGTTTCTCCAAGGAGGAGATACAGCTATGAGAATAAATAATTTGCGAATTAGTGGAGGTGAAGTGCGCAATTCCTCTCCGGCCTGAAGACCGGAGTTCCCTCGCGCCATATATATGGATGACGACTTCAAAGAGGCTGCGGAGTTTCACGGCCACACTTGCCCTGGGCTTGCCATTGGCTATCGCATTGCAAAATATGTAAAAGAGCACTACCCTCGCTCCCAGGACGAGGAGCTGGTCTGCATCGCCGAGAACAAATCCTGTAGCATAGATGCCATACAATTCATGCTGGGCTGCACCGCCGGCAAGGGAAACCTCCTCTTCAAAGACTACGGCAAGCAGGCCTTCACTTTCTACTCTCGGGATAAGAATAAGGCACTGAGAATCTATTTCCGTGGCGGGATCCTCAAGGGTATGGATGAGCTGCGCCAGAAGATGGTTCAGGGAGAGCTGGGCCCGGAGGATCGGGAGAGGATGGCAGCCTTCCGCTCCCAGGCGACAGAGAAGGTCCTTTCTGCCAGGGACGAGGATATCCTCACTGTGGAGGAGGTTGACATTCCCGCTCCCGAAAAGGCCCGCATCCATCCCTCCCTGAAATGCGAGGAGTGCGGCGAGGAGTTCATGGAGATCCTGGGGAGGACGGCGGGGGGAAAGGTGCTCTGCAAGAGCTGCTTTGAGAGGCTGGTGTGCTGAATGGTGGGATGAAGAAGACCCAGATATATGAAACAGCTAAAAAGCTATCAATTAGTACATCCATAAGTGATCCGAAAGTAGATTGTGGATGATGCCATGCCCAGAGCAAAGGATTTGAGAGAGGCTTACAACAACTTCTACGTCGAGCCGCTCAGAGATGATCAGGAGATCGCAGATTTCTATGTCCAGCGGCCGGGCTCCGTCTCGCCCATGCAGGATTTGCTGGATCGAATTGATCTGGCCAGCCGCAGGGAGAAGTACCTGTTTCTGGGCTTCCGGGGCTCTGGGAAGAGCACTGAGCTGTACCGCCTGGAGGAGGCTCTGGATAAGAATCGCTTTTTAGTGGCGAACTACTCCATCCGGGATGATCTCAATCTGAGCGACTTCGATTTCCGTGACTTCTTCGTCTCCATGGCCCTCAAGGTCTATGACATCGCCAGGGTGGAAGGGGTACCTCTTAATCCAGACATTGAAGAGGATTTTAAGGATTTTACCAGGCGAATAACCAGCATAACCGAGGAGGAGGTTACCAGCCAGAGTTCAGCTGGCCTCTCCTGGAGCCAGATCCTCACTCTAAAGCTCAGCCGGGAGGCCAAGACCCGTGAATGCGTGAGAAAGGTGCTGGACCAGAAGATCAGCGACCTCATCCAGAGGCTGAACTGGCTGATAGTGGACATAGAAGATAAGTCAGGAAAGCAGCTGGTGATCATCGTCGATGACCTGGATAAGCTAGCCCGAGGGCAGCAGTCTGAGGATCTCTTCTACAAAAACTATCAGCTATTGCTCGAGCCCAGCTGCTATGTGATCTATACCTTTCCCATACCCCTGGCTTTTCATCCCCAGTACGAGAACGTCAGGCATGCCTTTGATGGCGATGTGATTCTCCTGCAAATGCCTGTTAAGAAGAGGAACGGAGAGCTACATGAGGTGGGGCGGGGATTCTATCAGAATGTGATCTCCCGGAGGATAGATCTCGCCCTCCTAGAGGATGGGGTCCTGGATCTGGCCGTCGACTCCACAGGCAAGCTCTCTGAGCTGGTGGAGGTGATGAAGGAGGCATCGCTTGGCGCCCATCGCAAGGGACAAGAGCGCATTTCAAAGGGTGACGTAGCCTCTGCCCTGGATAAGCTGAGAATGACATTTGACCGCACCCTCACCCAGGCTCATAAAAAGAAGCTGCTGGAGATCAACAGCTGCAAGGAGGCCCGTGAAGAGGGGCCGGACTCGGTCCTGACCCGAGAGCTGCTCTTCAGCCTGACTGCGGTGGAGTATCAGGACGAAGAGGGGAGATGGTGCGAGATCGACCCCATGCTCCTTCCTCTGGTGGAGAAATGGAGACAGTTGCTCTAGAGGATCTGGATGAGGTCGATCTCCTGCTCACGGAGCTGGAGATCTCCCAGGGGAAGGGAAACCTCATCCTCTGCACAGTGGCCTCTCCTGCTTATCGAGATCGGGTGATAGAGGCCATAAAGAGGCGTTTTCCTGTCCAGGTCATGGCGGTGGAGAATGGCGATGCCCTCATCTGGGACCTGCGGAGCATCAAGCCGGATGAGAAGACCCTGATCTGGACGCTGCCTGATACTCTTAGCCAGGATATTCTGGATGCTCTTAACAACTTTCGCGAGCTTTTTTATGACAGTGGCGTTCCGAGCCTGGTCTTCATGACTCCGTCTGCTCTGGATGAGGTTATCTGGAAGGCACCAGACTTCTGGAGGTATCGAGGTGGTTATCACATACTGAAGGGAGAGGAATATGGGCACGCTTATCAAGCATTAGAAGCACTATCTACCCCATTTGACTTCAACTATCAGAATAAAGAGGAGTTGCTCAGGCGAAAGAGTATCAATGAGTACCTGCTGAAGAAGATAAACGATAAACGGGAACTAGTCCGTATTCTGAAAGAGATCGGTACTATTCATTATTTGCTTAGCGAGTTCCGCGAAGCCATCGAATACTATGAGCAGGCACTGAAGATCAGCAGGGAGATCGGTGGCAGGAGTGGCGAAGGTTCTGGGCTGCGCATCCTGGGCCTGGCCTACGCCCGGCTGGGCGAGACACGAAAAGCCATTGAATTCTACGAGCAGGCCCTGAAGATCAGCAGGGAGATCGGTGACAGGAGTGGCGAAGGTACTGCCCTGGGCAACCTGGGCAATGCCTACGCCCGGCTGGGCGAGACACGAAAAGCCATTGAATTCTACGAGCAGGCCCTGAAGATCAGCAGGGAGATCGGTGACCGGATGGGCGAAGGTACTGCCCTGCGCATCCTGGGCAATGCCTACGCCGGGCTGGGCGAGACACGAAAAGCAATCGAATACTACGAGCAGGCCCTGAAGATCAGCAGGGAGATCGGTGACCGGATGGGCGAAGGTACTGCCCTGGGCAGCCTGGGCAATGCCTACGCCGGGCTGGGCGAGACACGAAAAGCAATCGAATACTACGAGCAGGCCCTGAAGATCAGCAGGGAGATCGGTGACCGGATGGGCGAAGGTATTGGCCTGAGCAGCCTGGGCAATGCCTACGCCCGGCTGGGCGAGACACGAAAAGCAATCGAATACTACGAGCAGGCCCTGAAGATCAGCAGGGAGATCGGTGACCGGATGGGCGAAGGTACTGCCCTGGGCAACCTGGGCAATGCCTACGCCGGGCTGGGCGAGACACGAAAAGCAATCGAATACTACGAGCAGGCCCTGAAGATCAGCAGGGAGATCGGTGACCGGATGGGCGAAGGAAACGCATTGTGGAACATGAGCCTGGCTCTGAACGAGATCGGCAATAGGACGCAAGCCATCGAACGCGCCAAATCAGCCCTAACCATTCTAGAGTCAATCGAATCTCCCCATGCCCAGAATGTAAAGCGAAAGCTGCAAGAATGGGAAGAGGCCTCGAGTCAAATACAATGAAACCGGAAAACATGGAGCTTATACGAGCCCTGCTGGAGAACAAGGACTCGATTCAAGAGGACATCTTCGAAGACAGCGAGGAGATGCTGGGTATAGTGCCCTTCATCCTGCGAGTCATGGCCCGCCGGCCGGAGTTCATGATCTTCTCCTGCCTGAAGGACTTCTACGTCCTGCGGCCCAATAGCCTCGAGCCCAAGACCGCGGAGCTGCTGGCCGTTGCCGCCGCTGCTGCCTCGGGGGCAGACAAGTGCCTGAAGGTGCACATGAACGCCGCCCTTCGGGCGGGGGCAAGCCTAGACGAGATACTGGATACGCTGTTTATCGCCGCCCTCATCGGCCAGACAAAGGTCCTGGCCTCGTCCTTGCGCACCTTCCAGGAGTTCGAGGGCAGCCTGGATGAGAAGTAGCTATTTTTGCCGATGGCGATATATTTTCTGAGGAGCTTGATATGATGCTGATTGACTCCCCGGAAAAGACAGGTATGCTCCTGGTTCCCTATGGCTCTGCCTCACCCAGAGCGATGGCCACATATGAGAAGATCCTGGCTCTATACAGAAAGGATTATCCCGGCATGCCCGTTCTTTTAGCCTTCACCTCTCGTCTTATGATAAAGAGGCTCCAGGAGCGAGAAGGAATCGCCATCCCGAATATCGAGGAGGCCCTGGGCAAACTCTCCGGCCAGGGCTGCAAACAGGTGGTGGTCCAATCCCTGCAGATCGTTCCCGGTGGGGAGTTCCATCGACTGGTATCCCTATCAAGAGAGTACGAAAAGAAGGATGCCGATCCGGAAAGGAGGCTGAAGATCACGATCGGCCTTCCTCTCCTTTCCTGCCTCGAGGACTGCCGGAGGGTCTCAGAGGCACTGCCAGACCTGTGGAGGCCCAGCAGAGATGCAGAATCAAAAGAGGGAGATGAGACAGTCAGGAAGAGCCAGTTCGCAGTCGAATCGAAAAAGGAAGCGGTGCTGCTGGCAGGCCATGGTACCGGCCACCCGGCGGACGCCATCTACTCCCAGATGGCTCAAGTCTTGAAGAAGGACTATGGCCAGGTATTACTGGGCACCATAGAGGGCTTTCCGAGCCTCTTGGAGATGATAGACGAGCTGAAGGTCATCGGCGCGCAAAAGGTCAGGCTGCGCCCCTTTTTGCTTGTAGCCGGAGGGCATGCCGAAAACGATATCTCGGGGCCTGCTCCAGATTCATGGAAGAGCTCTCTGGAGAGGGCGGGAATTGAGGTTGATTTTCATCTATCGGCCCTGGGCGAGATCGAAGGCATCGTCCAGATACTGAAAGAGCATAGCCTGAAGGCTCTGGAAGAGATGGAGATGCAAGCGGACAGAAGAGGGTGAACGCTCGCAATATCCGAAGAGCAGAGTATAATAACCAGAATTGTCTCATATTTGCATACGATGGCTCAAAAGAAGACCTACTGGGAGATGCAAAAGTCCTTCTGGAAAACACCGCTAGGGATTGTCATCTGGTTTGGTGCGCTGCTGGCGATCCTCGCCGGTGGAATACTGGCGCTGAACTTCTTGGGATCACCCTATCCGGTGATCGAGTTCTTCGATGCCGAACCGGAATTCCTGGCACCGGGCCAGTCCTCTGTTCTCAGCTGGAGGGTTGTCGGCGCAAGCCTGGTCGAGATCGACCAGGATATCGGCCCGGTCGCCCTGGAGGGATCCATATCTATATCTCCCTCTGAGGATACCATATACAGGCTTATTGCCGTCAACGGCAGCAGAAACCGATCTGTAGAGCTGAAGGTGAGCCTATCATGAGAGCTTATGGCAAAAGGAGATATTTGGAATTAAATATATCTTACCTCCTCCGGTTATTCGTTATGATATTGACAATTTTTTCGGTGCTATCCCTCCTGCCCGGATCTTCGGCCTCCCCAGACGAGGTCTACGGAGTAGTCACAAATGTGATCGATGGCGATACATTCGACCTCAGGATAGAGAAGGCCGACTCCAGAATTACAGACAGTGTGGAACGGATCACTCTGGCCGACGTCCGTTCACCGGATATGAAGGCAATCCAGGGCCCAGCGGCCAGGGATTTCACATATGCCGTGCTCATGGACAAGAGGGTCTACCTGGATGTTGACGACTTCAACCGGGGACAGGATGATGAGGGCAGGCTGATTGCAGTAGCCTATCTAGCCGGAGCCTATGGCCAGCCCATCCCTTACCCCAACTTCAACCTCTTGCTGGTGGATGCCGGTCATGCGATCCTGGCGAATCAGACGGACAATGAGTTCGATCCGAAAGACTGGAGAGAGGAGCATAACTCAGAGAAGAGCAACTCTGATACTCTGCAAAGGGTGGAGGAGAATCTGCGAGAGAGGCTGGAAGAGAGCTTGCAGGGATCCGATCAAGAGCAGAAAGGGACGCAGAATGATGGATGGCAGAACGACAGCCAGAACGGTCTACTATCCCGGATCGAGGATGCTGCAGGAGAGAAGCTAAATCGAGCAACTCAGGCCGCCTGGGACTGGCTGAAGGCAGAGATAACCAATACCAGCCTGGAGATGGTAAACAGCAGCCTGGATCGAGCATTGAACCGCAGCTGATCCAGACAATCTTAATTTTATCTCTTGGATTCTTCTCTATCCCGTTCCGCCCACTGTGGCCCTGTCGACGAGCAGATGGGGCGATCCGTCGCTCACAGGCACCAGCTGGCCGGACTTTCCGCATCGACCGCTGTTATACCGCAGGTCGTCGCCCACCGCCAACACACGCAAGAGCGTCTCCAGGATCTTTCCGGATAGGGATACATCTCGCAACAGTTGCGTCTTCTCCCCGTTCTCTACGATATAGCCCTTCTTGGCATTGAACTGGAAGATTCCCTCGCCGGTGCTGACCTGCCCCCCCCGGCTCCCTGCCAGATAGACACCGCTCTTGAGCTCCTCTAAGATCTCCTCCAGCTTCCAGTCGCCATTGGCGATGTAGGTATTGCTCATCCGCACTACCGGCCGGCTCATCCCCTCTGCTCGGGCATTGCGCGGCACACCACCTAACCTGGCAGCGGTCTCGCGGGTGTTGAGGTATGACCGAAGCACACCATTCTCCACCAGAACCGTCTCCTGGGCTCGGCTTCCCTCATCATCGAAGGGATAGTAGCCGTTGAGCATCAGGCTGGGATCGTCCTTGACCGTCACCAGCTCCGATCCTATCCTCTGGCCCAGCTTTCCTTCCAGGCACGAGTCCCCCTCCAGGATTATGTCTCCCTCAGTGGCATGGCCCACCGCCTCATGGACGAACACCCCGGCCAACTCCTGATCCAAGACTACAGGGTGAGTCCCTCCTCTCGCCGCCTTGGCATCCAGGAGGGCGACCGCCGTCTCCCCCACCTGCCTGGCCAGAGCTATTGGATCTTCCCGGTCGAATAGCTCCAGGCCGCCCACACCGGCTCTGCCTTCGCCATCGGTCTGATAAAGGCCATTCCTATGAGCCACAGCGCTGATCACAAAGCCCATTCTGGTCATCCTTGATTCCAGATCCAGGCCCTCAGAACTAGAATAGTGGGCTACCAGATCCATCTCTGAGTAGACCGCCTGGGTCGAGGATATGCCCTCCACCTTCGCTGCGTCCTCGATCTCTCTCAAAAGGGCTACCTTCTCCTCTAAAGATAGGTCTTTTGGATCTCTTTTAACTGGCACCAACACGCTTCTGCCGGGCGGAGCCTCTGCCAGACTGAGATCCTCTTTCCGGCCGATCTTCCGAGCAATGCGCTTGGCCAGATCTATCTCCTGGCCAAGACCGTCCACCCGATCGGTGGTTACAAAACCCCAGGCACCGCCAAAAAGAGCCCGAACCGATGCCCCCTGGAAGGGCACCTGGGCTATCTCCTCAAGCTTTCCATTGTCCAGAACGATCCTGGTTCGACTCCCCTGCAGAATGCGGGTATCATAGAACTCCGCTGTCAAGCGATCAGATGCTCCGGATGGGGGTGGGGATCGTCTCTGGGATGTTGATGCCGATCTTCTTCTCGGTGGCGAACTTCTTCAGTTTCTCTATCAGCCTGGTCCTCTGGCTACCCATGGCAAACTCGAAGACCTCGCTGATATTGGATACGGGTATGATCTCAATAGAGTTTTTCATGGAATCATCTATCAGGACATCCCCCATATTGGATTTGGGAATGAGGACAGTCTTGATTCCCGCCTGGGCAGCAGCCTCGATCTTCTGGGTGACTCCGCCCACAGGCATGACATCTCCCCGCACGGAGAGCGAGCCGGTCATGGCTACCGTCTGTTTCACGGGCACCCCTTCCAAAGCGGATATGACAGCAGTGGCGATGGAGATGGATGCGCTATCGCCCTCTACACCCTCATATGTGCCTATGAACTGAATATGCACGTCCTTCTTGGTGATATCCTCGCCCAGGAACTTCTTGATCAGCACAGAGACGTTTGTCACCGCCTCTTTAGCGATCTCCTGCAGCTTTCCAGTGGCGATGATCTTGCCCTCTTCCTTGGATTGAGCAGGGGTGATCTCGGCCATGATGGGCAGAACAATGCCCGAGTCGCCCATGACTGCCAGGCCGTTGACCCTGCCGATCTCATCTCCGGAGGAGTGGAACATGCTGTAGTCTTTGCGCCTCTCCATGTATCTGTCTGCCAGCTGCTGCTCGACCGAACGGGCCATCTTCTTGGCCTGCATGACGTGATTAACCTCGGTGAGGTGAGAGGATTCCGCCCGGGCTACATCTCCAGAGACCCTGATCAGGCCACCCAGGTCGCGGAGCATGAGGGTGAGATGCCCCTTTCTGCCCGAACGCCTCTTGGCCTCTCTCATGATCTCTGCCACTGCATCTTGAGTGAAGTGGGGGATCTTTCCGTCTCTCACGATCTCCTGAGCCACGAACCTGATTAGCTTGTTCCTGTTCTCCAGGGTGTCCTCCATGGTATCCCGCATGTAGACCTCATAACCATAGCCCTTGATGCGCGACCGGAGTGCTGGATGCATTCCCTGAACGGCATCCAGGTTTCCGGCCGCGATCATGATGAAGCTGCAGGGAACGGGCTCGGTCCTCACCAGGGCGCCGGAGCTTCTCTCGCTCTGACCGGTTATTTGATAGACCCCTTCCTGCAGGGCGGTGAGGAGGCTCTGTTGTGACTCCGGCCGGAGGGTGTTCACCTCATCGATGAACAGCACCCCCTTATGGGCTTTATGAATGGAGCCGCACTCAACCCGTTCGTGGGATGGCGTCTCCAGGCCGCCGGACTGAAAAGGATCATGACGGACGTCTCCCAGCAATGCCCCGGCATGAGCCCCGGTGGCATCCACATAGGGCGCCTTCTTCTTGCCGTTGTTATCCACCAACAGCTTGGGGACCATGGCATCCTCTTTGGGCAGCATATAGCGCAAAGAGATGAACAGCAATGCTGCGGCTATGATTCCGAAAAGAAGCTGGCCCATATAATAGGCGTAGACGATAAGGGCCATTACGATGATCATCAAGAACATATTTCTCGTCTGGACCTTCTTTCTTGCCTCCAGCTTCTGGGCATCGACGATCTGTTTGCCCCTGCCCGCGGGAACGACGCGAACCCTGGGGGTATTGTTATCCTCTGGATTGGCATAGACCAGAACATCCTGCAGATCCTCCACCGGAAGAAGCTCGCTCATTGCTTTGCCGAGCATTGACTTGCCAGTACCAGGCGACCCTATGAGCATGACATGCCTTCTCTGGCTTGCCGCCTTCTTGATCACCTCAACTGCCTCGTCCTGGCCAATAACCTGATCTATGAGGTTTTCAGGTACGGTTATGCTGCTCGTATCCTCGAATTTAATATCGCCGAGCAGTTCATTAGACTCGTCTTCTGAAGTCAATTTTTCGGTCCTCACAGCAATTATTGGTTGTTCTTGACTATATATTTGGTGCTTTGTCTCCATGCTTTTCTCTTTCCAAATCATTAAGTTTTCATACCTGGAATTCACGGATCATCTTGGTGTATCCCTGCAGCATATCTTTTGACAGATGCGGCCTGATATACTCGCTGGCCTCCTGGAAATGCTTCTCTGTAACAAGGATCTTGTCAACTATCAGCTCTTCTCTTTTCATTCCCGGCCGGATATGCTCCCGCAAAGCGAGCATCCCCGCCTCCCGGCAGAGCATCTCCAGATCGGCACCGCTGAAGTTCTCAGTGATATCCGCCAGCCATTGAGCAGAGACCTCATAGGCGGGCATCTTTGAGAGATAGATCTCCAGTATCTTCTGACGAGCTTCTTTATCCGGCATGGGAATATAAACTAAACGATCGAACCTGCCCGGCCGGAGCAACGAGCTATCCAAAAGGTCCGGCCGGTTGGTGGCCGCCACTATCACCACATCCTTCAGCTCCATGAGTCCATCCATCTCCGTCAGGAACTGGCTGACCACTCTTTCGGTAACATGCGAGTCCGATCCGCTGCCCCGGGCGGGAACAATGGAATCGATCTCGTCGAAGAATACCAGGGCGGGAGCAGCCTGGCGGGCTTTGCGAAAGATCTCTCTGACTGCCCTCTCCGACTCGCCCACCCATTTGCTCAATAGCTCAGGTCCCTTAACGCTGATGAAGTTGACATTGCTCTCCGTGGCCAGAGCTCTGACCAGGAGGGTCTTGCCCGTACCGGGAAGACCGTAGAGCAGAATACCCCGCGGCGGCCGGACACCCACCGAGGCGAAGGCCTCTGGGTACATCAACGGCCATTCCACCGCCTCGACCAGGGACCGCTTGGCCTCATCCAGGCCGCCCACTTCATCCCAATGGACCTGGGCCACCTCGACGAAGACCTCTCTCATCGCCGATGGCTCGATCTTCTTCAGGGCGGACAGGAAATCCTCTCTGGTCACATTGAGATTGTCCAGCACATCCAATGGTATGTCCTCTTTAACGTCCAGGTCGGGCAGAGCCCTTTCCAGGGTGCGCATGGCCGCCTCTTTGCACAGGGCATAAAGGTCCGCTCCTACGAAGCCATGAGTCGAGTCTGCGATCTCCATCAAGTCCAGCGATTCATCCAAGGGCATGCCCCTGGTGTGGACATAGAGCACCTCCAGCCTGCCGTTTCTGTTTGGTATGCCTATCTCAATCTCCCGGTCGAATCGGCCCCCCCTGCGAATGGCAGGATCGAGGGCATTGGGCCGGTTGGTGGCCGCTATCACTATCACCTCTCCCCTGGAGGAGAGGCCGTCCATCAGGGAGAGGATCTGGGCCACCACCCGCCTCTCCAGGTCGCCCGAGACCTCCTCCCTCTTGGGAGCGATGGAATCGATCTCATCGATGAATATGATGGAAGGAGCCGCCTTCGACGCTTCATCGAATATCTGGCGCAGCCGCTGCTCGCTCTCGCCATAGAACTTGGATACGATCTCCGGCCCGGAGATGGAGATGAAGTTGGCGTCGGTCTCGCCTGCCACCGCTCTGGCGATGAGCGTCTTTCCCGTTCCCGGAGGACCATGCAGGAGCACCCCCCGGGGAGGATTGATTCCCAGCCGGCTGAAGAGCTCTGGATGGCGCAGCGGAACCTCGATCATCTCTCTGATCTCCCTGATCTCCCGGGACAGGCCGCCGATGTCCTCATAGGATATGTCCCGCACATGCAGGGCCAGCTCATCCAGGGTCTCTCTGGTGATGCTGATGATCGTCTCCTGAGTTACCAGAACCGGCCCGTTTGGCATGGTGCTCACCACTGCCAGGTTGAGGCTGCTGTTTATCATCTCCACCCGCAGCATCTCACCCTTAACCACTGCCCTCCCCTGGAGCATGCGCAAGAGATACTGCTGTCCTCCCATGAGGCGGATCTGGCGGGTGGGGGCGACCACGATCTTTCTGGCGGGCCTGGCCGTGGCCCGGCTGACATTCACCCGGTTGTCTATTCCCGTCCCCAGGTTGGACCGGGTGTTTCCGTCGATCCTGATTATATCCTGGGGGTCCTCAGGAGTTCCAGGCCATGCGATGGCATAGACCTTATCCCGGGCATTGATCTCCACTACCCCGCCGTTCTCCACTCCCAATTGGGCGAGAATGATGGGATTGATCCTGGCCACTCCCTTCCCCGCATCCTTATGATATGCTTCAGCCACTCGAAGCAAAACTGATGCATCCTCTGCGGGCTTCATGCCTCCCTGGACGATCTCCTCGATGCTGGGGCCGGGTTCATCTCCCGGAGAGGGATTGTCTGCAGATGGCGAGGACGTTGATGATGACGGGTTGCTTGAGGATCTTCTCATATGCTCCATTGCTGACCTCTTAAGTGCACTGCACTGCGCTCTTTGAGCTTATTCAAGCTATCTAAAACCACCGCTTCTGGAACCTCCAGCCTGGTCGCGAGCTCGGATGAATTTGCGCCGCCGCAGAGCAATGCAGTCATGATCTCCGACTCCAGCTGGTTCTCTGCCCGAAATCCGGCAACGCTGGATGCTCTCTGCTTGATCTCCATCTCTCGCGATTCGATCTGGGCCAATAGTTCGCGCAGCTCATACCTTTTTTTCTCCAGGCCCAAGAGCTCATCTTTGAGCATCTTCAGATCCAAAGAGGCCTCAGCCTCCTCAAAGCCCGAGTCGTCCTTTGGAGCATCTTCTGAAAGATATGCCCGGACCCCATATGAATGAGGAGAGACTGCTACCTCCAGAACGGTTCTCCTGGCAATGCGGAAGTATTTTCTCCGTCCCTCTTCTTGATAGCACTCCACCAGCCCCGCTCTCTCCAGCATCTCCAGGTGGTCGATCACCGCTTTCGGCCCTACATCCAGCCGTTTGGCCATCTCATTGAAGTAAAAGGGGCGGAAAGAGAGGAGCTGGAGGATACGTCTTCTATTTTCATTCCCCAGAATGTCAAGAAGCTCAATAGGATCCAACATGTTGCTCATAATAATTCATTGAACTTATGGTTAGTAACGTTAGGTTATAAATCTTGTGGTCTTGATCGAACTCCAGAAGCATCGATTGCGGCAGCAGTTGCAGAAAAAATTGGAGGAGAATCTCATATCCTCTAATCGATGCCAAGGATAGACCAGAAGGATAGAACTCCGATGGCGATGAGGAGCAGATTCACCAGCTTTTCGTGCCCCACCCTCCAGCGGGCCAGGGTGAATTTGGTGCTGATCAGTACATGCACCAGGAAGAAGAAGACCAGGTACAGGTCCAGCTCTGTGTGCATATGTTTGGCCTGACGTAGAGGAAGAAGGATTCCATTGTTCCAGGCGTATCCCGATATCAAGAAGATGATCATGAATATGAGAAGTATCCAGGCAGATAGCCTGTTTATCTTGACGAGCATCCGGCCGGCGTTCAGGGAAAGTCACCGCATTGGGATCGAGGTGCAGGGATAAAAAATGATGGTTTCATTTGGATTGATGGCGGCCATATAAAGCCAATATTCGAGCTATCCTGATATCAAAGCAGGAAAACATTGTTGGATGCTCATTTTTGGCAGGCGGCAATCGGATTATTGCTGCTCGCTGCAGAGACTTGCGGATCCTTCTTCCTCTCCTTCCACTCATTCGTAGAGCACAACCTCCACCATATCCCCCTCCTCGAATCCCTCCAGCTCTTCGGGCACAACCACAAAACCGTCCGCCCGGGCCACGGAGCTCAGTATCCCCGCCCCGGAGACCATGATCGGCTCTACCTGGCCATCCTCTCTGAAGGCCACCCGGACCAGGCTCAGATAGCCGGGCTTGGAGGTCATCTTGCGGACCACTCTGGCTTGAACACGCTGCGGCTCATCATCCAGATGAGCCATCCTCTTTATGGCCGGACGGATGAAAAGATACAGATTGGAGAGCGCTGCCACCGGATAGCCGGGCAGGCAGATCACCGGCCTGCCGGCCACGTCCCCGAAGGCAGTGGGCTTGCCCGGCTGGAGGCGGACCCCATGCACATAAAGCTCTCCCATCTCCGATAATATGCGGGGGGCATAGTCCTTCTCCCCAACGCTGGTCCCGCCGATGATGACGATCATGTCGGCATCCAGGTTTGAGCTGATGGCCTCGCGAATTCGCTCAGAATCGTCCGGGACTATCTTCGTCTTACGGACATTTGCCCCCCATTTCTCTATATAGAGTCGGGCCATGAGGCCATTGATCTCATAGGCCTCTCCAGGCTCAAGCCTGCGGGCGCCGATATCCACCAGCTTGCCGCCAGTGGGGATTATGACCACGTCCGGCTTTGCATAAACCCTGACCCTATCAATTCCCAGAGCAGAGATCAGGGCGAGATCAGGAGGTCTCAGCCTGTGCCCCTCGGTGAAGATCGTATCCCCCTCCATCACGTCCTCGCCCGCTCTGGCCACATTCTTGTAGGCGTGAGCCTCGGCAGTCACCTCCAGCACCTCGCCGCGAACCCTGGCGTCCTCAAGCATCACGATGGCATCATATCCTTCGGGAACCACCATCCCTGTACGCTGAGGTATGAAGTCCGGGATGAATCTGGGACCGGACGGCCTGGCGCCCTTGGTATCAGTAGATCGAACGGCATAGCCGTCCATGGCCGACCGGTCAAAGGCAGGAAGATCAGCAGAAGAGCGGATGTCCTCCGATGCTACTCGATCTAATGCACAGGAGGTATTCAGCTCCTCAATATCCTTGAGGGGAAGACATCGCTCCAAGAGCATCCTTCTCGCCGCTATTGCCCCGGAAAAGCGTTTGAACATGCAGCATAGACTTGAATGATCCTGGATAAATGCTTTTGTATATATTCTAGATATCATGTGAAAGCTTCATATAATGTTATGATGGAGGGGTGGGCATATTGACCTGTAATATTGGGCGGATGATTTAATGGAAGCTGTTGTATGGTTGGAGGATGTCGGCAAGGAAGACCTGTCCATTGTCGGCGGCAAAGGCGCAAGCCTCGGCGAGATGATCGGTATAGGCGTTCCCGTTCCTGGTGGTTTTGCGGTCACTGCTCAGGCCTTCAGGGATTTCATTAACCGGGCGGGCATCGCGGATAAGCTCTTTGAGGCACTTAACGTCGATGTGAACCAGGAGACTGAGCTTCATCGAGCCGAGCAGACGGCAAAAAAGCTCATCATGGATGCCAAGGTGCCGAAGGACATTGAAGAGGCCATAAAAACCCGCTACGAGGAGCTGTGCAAAAGGGAAGGAAAGCAGGTTTTTGTGGCGGTAAGGTCAAGCGCCACCGCCGAGGATCTGCCCGACGCCAGCTTCGCCGGCCAGCAGGAGACCTACCTCAATATGCGCGGCGCAGAGGACGTATTCAATGCCGTGCGCAAGTGCTGGGCATCCCTTTACGGGGCCAGGGCCATCTTCTACCGGGTTGAGCAGGGCTTCGAGCACAATAAGGTCAATCTATCCGCAATAGTGCAGTTGATGGTGGACTCAGAGAAGGCAGGAGTGATGTTCAGCTCCCAGCCAAGCACTGGCGAGCCGCTGGTGGTCATTGAGGCAGCATGGGGTTTGGGGGAGTCAGTAGTCAGCGGCAGCGTATCACCGGACAACTATGTGGTGGACCGGAAGACCAAGAAGATAGTGAACAGGTATATCGCCACCAAAGAGATCATGATCACCAGAGATGCCAAGACCCATAAGACCACCACTGCCAAGGTCCCTGCCAAGAAGAAGGAGGCAGTGGTCCTCACCGATAAGGAGATAATCGAGCTGGCCAGGTACGGCGAGATCCTGGAAGAGCATTACGGCCTCCCTCAGGATATCGAGTGGGGTGTGGAGAAGAACAAGATCTACATCCTCCAGTCCCGTCCCATCACCACCATAAGCAGCGAGAAGAAGGCAGCCGGCCCAGCAGCATCCGGCAGCGGCAAGATCCTTTTGAACGGGCTTGGTGCAGCACCAGGTGTGGCCAGTGGCATTGTGAAGATTATCACCAGCGGCAGAGACCTGGACAAGATCAAGCAGGGCGACATCATGGTCACCAAGATGACCATGCCGGATATGGTTCCTGGGATGAAGCGGGCCGGTGCCATCGTCACCGATGAGGGCGGAATGGCCTGCCATGCAGCCATCGTCAGCCGAGAGCTGGGCTGTCCTGCAGTGGTGGGAACCAAGAAGGCCACCAGCATTTTGAAGGACGGCATGGAGATCACCGTGGATGGGGGCAAGGGGATCGTCTACGAGGGCATAGTGGCTCAGGCCGCGCAAGCGAAGGCTGCCATTCCAGCGACTGCAGGAGGCGTCTTCTACTCCAAGCCAGTGACCGCCACGGAGATCAAGGTCAATGTCAGCGAGCCGGACAGGGCAGAGGCGGCAGCTGCTACCCAGGCCGATGGGGTGGGCCTGCTCAGAATCGAGCATATGATCTTAGGCATGGGCAAGACACCCAACTGGTATATCAGGAGCGGGAAGACTGAGGAGTACATATCGGAGCTGATCAGTGGCATCAAGGTCGTTGCCGATGCTTTCTATCCCCGGCCGGTCTGGGTGCGCACTCTGGATGCCCCCACGGACGAGTTCCGGGCCATGGAAGGCGGAGAAGGAGAGCCTCATGAGCACAACCCCATGCTGGGTTGGAGGGGCATCCGGCGGGATATGACCGAGACCGATCACTTCCGCCTGGAGGTCAAAGCCTTCAAGAGGCTGCATGAGATGGGCCTGACCAATGTGGGCATCATGCTGCCCATGGTCCAACATGTCAGCGAGTTCCAGAAGGCCAAATCCATAATGAGGGACGAGGGCCTGGACCTGGATAAGATCGATGTAGGAGTCATGATCGAGACACCAGGCGCCGCTCTGACCATTGAGGACTTCATTGAGGATGGAATAGACTTCATCTCCTTTGGCACCAACGACCTCACTCAGTATACCCTGGCAGTAGATAGAAACAATGAGAATGTGGCCGGGCTGTACTCCGAGCTTCATCCCGCCGTCCTGAAGCTGATCGAGTATGTGGTGGAGCAGTGCCGCGAAGCGGGAGTCAAGACCTCCATATGTGGCCAGGCTGGCTCCTATCCGGAGATGGCCAAAAAATTGGTCGAGATGGGCATCACCAGCATATCCGCTAACATCGATGCCGTGGCCACCGTCAGGGATACCGTGGCCAGGAGCGAGAAGATCCTGATCCTGGATGCTCTGAGAAATAGAGATTGAAGCACAGGGACCAAATCAGGCAGATAGCCAAAAAGGTCAACAAGTCAGGTCAAAGATCCGAAATGAGAGAGAAGGCCCTTCCTGCAGATGAGGTAATGGCCATTTTGGAGAGGACGAGAGAGCGCGACTACAGCTATGACCGCTTCCTCTCCACCATGTGCACCCGTCCCCATCCTATAGCGATAAAGGCTCATGACATGTTTCTGGAGACCAACCTGGGAGATCCGGGGCTGTTTCCGGGCGTAGCAGGGCTGGAAGAAGAGGTAGTTCGCATGCTGGGAGAGCTCCTGGGCTGCCCTCTGGCCCGGGGCTATATCTCCACCGGTGGCACTGAGTCGAACATCCAGGCCATTCGGGCGGCCAAGAACGAGTCCGGCAAGTGTGGGGGAAATATCGTCGTTCCTGCATCGGCTCATTTTTCATTTGACAAGATCGGAGATCTTCTCTCTTTGGAGGTGCGTAAAGCAGAACTCGATTCCCAGCTCAGGGTCGATCTCTCCTCAGTGGAGTCGCTGATCGACGAGCATACGGCAGCCCTGGTTGGAATAGCGGGAACTACGGAGTTCGGACAGGTGGATCCGATCGAAGAGCTATCCGATCTGGCCCTTGAATGGGGTGTTCACTTGCACGTCGATGCGGCATTTGGCGGATTCGTCCTCCCATTCCTGGATAGATCCTTTGCCTGGGATTTTTCCCTGCCAGGGGTCAAATCAATCACAATAGATCCACATAAGATGGGGCTTGCCACCATTCCCGCCGGCGGCCTGCTCTTTCGCAACCAGGAGTGCATGAACGCCCTGGAGACCGAGACCCACTATCTCACCAAGGCCAGACAGGCTTCCCTGACCGGCACCAGGAGCGGTGCTGCAGCCGCTGCCACCTATGCGGTGATGATGCACCTGGGCAGGGAGGGATTCAGGGAGATGGTCGGCTATTGCATGGATCTAACAGATCATCTGGTCCGGGGGGCAAAGGAGATCGGCGTTGAGCCACTGATCGAACCGGTGATGAATGTGGTCGCTTTAAGGGTCCCAGAGCCCTCTAAGGTTCGTGAGAGGCTTATGGATCGCGACTGGCACGTCTCCATAACCCGGGAACCAAACAGAGCATTGCGGCTTATCCTCATGGGGCATATGAGCCATGAAAACGTCGACCTATTCTTGAAGGACCTGAAAGAGGTCCTGTCTGAATTTGTTTAGAATCGGCCAGACCAAATCAATATAGCGCAGAGTGCAAAAGCCCAGCTATTTAAATAAAACTGCCAAAAAGAGATTATAATTCCCTGCCATCCAGGACGGGACTAAGGCCAGAGGCCAAAGGCGATATTCAGGCCCATAACGACTGCGCCCGCGCCAATGCAGACGCCGAGCACCATCTTGGGGCTGAACTTGATCGAGTCATCATCGGCCTCAAAGTATCGCATCAGGCCGGCTGATGATTGGAGGCCGCTTCCTTCATTCTTTTTTCTTGCCATGCTCCAATCATATCCCATCATCATCTTAAGAAGATTGCGGTTTCGACCGGCAGCAATTATGCAAATCCGAAATGGCCTCGGGCAGCAATCTATGCTGCCAGCCAGCCATTAACATCCTGGAAGGGATAGTTATCTATTGCAATTCCTCCTTTGATCGATCTGGGCCAGTCGCTGCTGGGGTTGCCCCTGGCGGAATGATCGCTCCAGTAGTTTCCGCCCGTGTTGTTGCCGGCATCCCAGCTGTTGCCGCCTTCGGTATCTATCGAATGCTCTATGTTATCTATGAAGTTGTTGTGATAGATTGTATTCCCGGTGGAGAATGATAGCTGACAGCCAAGGGAATTGGCAGTGATATTGTTCTCATAGATCTGGTTGTCATTCGAGAGATTCAGCCAGATTCCTGTGACCAGATTTTTCTGGACAGAATTATCGCGAATGATATTCTGATTGCAGGAAAGGAGCGATAAGCCGTTCTGTTCGTTTTCCGATGCGACGTTCTTCTCAATCCGATTCCCATCCGATGAGTACAGGAACAAGCCACTGTATCCATTGCCCTTAAAGAGGTTGCCCAGGATATCGTTTCCGGATGAATTTATAAGCCGCACGCCAAAGCATTCTGAGATATTGCTGTTGATAATGCTGTTGTTCATTGAATCGAACAGGAAGACGGCATCGCGGGTTATTGTGATATTATCTACTGCCATATTCTTGCAGTATGCCATGGTGAGATGGGCCAGTTGCTTATCCCTGATCTGCATCCCAGACTGATCAAAGAGATAGGCTATAGGGACCAGGTCGACCACATTGGATTCGTCTATACTGTTATTGAAGCCCTCTTTTGTTTGGCTCTCCACATAAAGGCTCCAGGTAACATTCTGGAAGCGATTATCCTGGAGAAGGTTAGCGGGAGATTCTATGAGCATGATCCCTCGGAAGCCATCGGTAAACTCGTTTTCCAAGATCTTGCAGTTGCCAGACGATGTGATTTGCATTGCAGCATCGGTTATGCCCACAAATTGGTTTTTCAAGATCCGGTTATCTTCAGCCGCGCCGATATCTAGGGCGATGACAAAGTCTCTTGCCAGGTTTCCGATGATTGAATTTTGGCTGGAGTTGTCCACTCTTATGCCGTAATCCCCCTCAATGAGGCTGTTGTTATTGATATTTAGACCGTATGCATCCTGTATGTAGATGGCATTATTGCTTTGGGTGATATTGTTATACAGCAGCTCAGTATTTTGGCAATCAAGAGCGGCCAGACCGATTTCACCTCCATCGATCTTATTTCTCTGAAAGACAACATCGCTGACATTGGCAAGAAGTGAGGCCCTGCTGGTGGAATTGCCTGCATCGTCAATCATAACCAGATTGTCGCTGACATAAAGGCCGCTGCCATTTAGCAGCAGGATGCCATGGCTTCTGCTCTGAATATCATTTCCCTCAATCTGGACCTGGCTGGAGTTATCAAGCCATATGCCCCAATAAGCATCTGATATATTGTTCTCAATGATGCTGTTTCCATCCGCCTCTCCCAAGAATATAGAGATATTGCAGCTGGTGATCTCATTTCCGTCTATGCTGTTATTTTCCGATGCATCTCTCAGTGCCACCCCGCCCTGGCAATTCATTATGAGGTTTCCATTTATCGAATTTCCCTCCGAGCCGCTTGCCAGAATTGCCGGGCTGGCATCCTCGAAGACATTATTCTCAATGCGGTTTTTTCGGGAGAGAAGATGAACAGCCGCACCAGAATAACCTTGAAATGTGAGCCCCTCCAGGTTGCAGCCGTCCGAAGATACTGTCATTCCTGTCTCTTTGCCCTGGCCGGAGAGAATTATGGGGCCGATCTCTCCTATCAGAGGCATAAGGCTTAGGCTCTTGTTCAGGATAACCTCCTCACTGTAGTTTCCTGGCTTGACGTATATCGTATCGCCATCACTGGCTGCGATGACGGCATCTTGAATTGTTTTGTAATTAGAGAAACCGTCATCATCAACGATATAAGTTCTCGCGCCGCTAACCGGAGAAAGCCAGATGAGCAAGGCCATGAAGATGATCAATGGTAATCTTGGCATGACTACTACTTGCCAAGGCACCTTTTATAGTTAATGCAATTGAGGAGAGGAAGAGACAGTTCTCCCAACCCCTTTATTTCCCGTGGAAAAATAGTCTCGGATTTCTTTCCATGATGAATGAAAAATCTAAGAAAGTGTGCCAAAATGTGCGGCCCATTTAATAATGTTTTTTTGATAGTTATACAAATAATGAGGAATCTGCGTTTGATATCGTCTCGTTCCTGAAGGTGTATCAATGCAATTCTTTATTTTCTTTTTTCGTAATTCGCAGAACTGAATATCGAGCTATGGGATTGAATGGCGGTCGTTGATCATGCCCAAAAAATATGCTGAGATCTCTGGCTATAAATTGAAATTTCGTCAATCAATGCTCAACTTTCGTCCATTTGCTGAATCAGCTCGCCCCATCAAGTGCAGCAAGTTCATTGGTTTATGGATAAGAGGAAAACCTTATCTACTCTCCCTCCTTGTTACCAATGGACGATGATTAAATGACAGATATTGTGCCGCACAAACACTGTCTGGTCTGCGGCAATTCAGTGCGCGCAGACGAGAACTTCTGCGATGAGCTCTGCGAGTCGAAATATAAGTCAGCGCAGAGAAAGCAACAGATAATGTTCATAATATTTATAATAATAATGGGATTGATATTGATTCTGCCGTCGATCCTAAGGACAAATGGGTAAAGATGCGAGATATTGCCTTAACTTTATTATTATCAATGACAATAGTCCTATTAATCGGCGGCAGCGTTAGTGGTGAGTGCATTGAGATCAGGGATGTCACAATGCATCTGGACAAAGATCGCGCCACCTTTGAACTGAATTACACTCTGGATACATTCACCCGCCTTTATGTGCTCGCTTTGGGATGCCGGCATTTGGAGCCGGACCTGATCTCTTTCCTGGGTGGGTACAAAGATGTGAAGCTCATAAAGGCAGACGAGAATGGTGCGGCTCTTCAGGTCAACGGGGCGGGAAAGAATATCGATGACTTCTACCTATTTTACTCCTGTCCTTTTGGCTCAAAGGATAAACCGCTGAAAAAGGGGATAGAGAAGCTATCCGTGGTATATCCTGAGGGCAAGATTGAGACATTTTACAATGTCTTCTCCACGCAGAATGTCTTTTGTGGGGAGTAAGACGATATTCTATGCAAATACCATTCTGCGGGCTTGTATGACCATCAGATGGCCATATCATCTGATATCGAAGGCTATATCATTGAGAAAAAACGCATGGAAACTGCTTGGAGCTGAAACAGATCATGAAAGGCATCAACGACAAATTTCCCCATCTGCCGGAGAGGATCGCCGGATTAAGAAAGCTGACCTACAACCTATGGTGGAGCTGGCACCCTGAGGGCAGAGAGCTATTTAAGCTCCTGCACAGGCAGGGCTGGCATCTGAGCGGCCACAATCCAGTAAAGATGCTCAACCAGATGGATGCGCATATGCTCAAAGTTGCATCAAATGATACTCATTTTCTGAGGCATTATGATTCTGTTATGGCCAGGTTCGAGGGCTATATGGAGCCTGAAACTAGCTGGTTTTGTGCCGGCAGCCGTGAGCCGGAGAGATGTGCTATTGCCTACTTCTCAGCAGAATACGGCCTGCATCATGCCCTTCCCTTTTATGCCGGCGGTCTGGGATTCCTGGCCGGGGACTACCTGAAAGAGTGCAGTGACCTGGGCATCCCTCTGGTAGGATTGGGATTCATGTATCCCCAAGGCTACCTCCGCCAGATGGTCTCAGCAGACGGCTGGCAGATTGGGGCTTGCGAGATGTTGGACAGAGAGAATGCGCCCATTCACAAGGTGCTGGACGGGGATGGAAACCCACTCTCGGTCAAGGTTCCAGTCATGGACCCTCCCCTCACACTTGAGGTCTGGATGGTTCAGGTGGGAAGGACCAAGCTCTATCTGATAGATACCTCCAGCGAGGCCAACGAATCGCAGAACCGGATCATCTCCGACCGGCTCTACACCGGCGACCGGGAGATGCGCCTGCGCCAGGAGATTGTCCTGGGAATCGGCGGGGCAAGGGTATTGCGGGCTCTGGGCGAGGATTATTCCGTCCTTCATCTGAACGAGGGCCATCCCGCGTTCGCCGTGCTGGAGAGGATCAGAGAAAAGGTCGAGCAGGGGATGAACTACAGCGAAGCCTCTGAGCTGGTCAGAAATACCACAGTGTTCACCACCCACACCCCGGTTCCTGCAGGGCACGATGCTTTTGCCTATCCGCTTCTGGAAAAGTATCTCTCGTCCTATCTTCCAACCCTGGATCTTTCTATGGAGGAGTTCTTGAGACAGGGTCTCAATCCCGACCGGCCTGGTGAGTTCAATATGACCGCCTTCGCTCTTCGCAACTCAGCCTACCGTAATGCTGTGAGCAAGAAGCATGGAGAGGTGAGCAGGAGCATGTGGCAGCCCCTGTGGCCTCATCTTCCTGTGGATGAGGTTCCCATCGATTATGTCACCAATGGGATTCATGTCCCTACCTGGATCGATCGCCGGCTGGGTTATGACATCTTCAGCCGCTATATGGGCAGGACCTGGCTGGAGGAGCATGATGAGAGCCGCATCTGGGAGCTGGTCTGCGAGATTCCGGATGAGATCATCTGGAACCACCATAATGCCATGAAAAACATGCTGATCACCAAGATAAAGGAGCGAGCGCGGAACAAATGGCTGGAAGGTGGTGCCGAACCAGGCCAGATCATGGCCTCTGGAGTGTTGCTCGATCCCGCCGCCCTCACCCTGGGGTTTGCCAGGCGCTTCGCCTCTTATAAGCGACCTACCCTTCTCCTGCAGGATATGGATCGGCTGAGAAGGATTCTCAATGATCCCTGGAGACCGGTTCAGATCATCTTTGCAGGAAAAGCGCATGGGGACGACCAGCAGAGCAAGATGCTCCTCCAGCAGGTATTCAATGCCGCCAAGGATAGAGTATCCGGTGGCAGGATTGCATTTGTCGAAGACTATGATGAGCTGCTGGCCCAGTATTTGGTGCATGGCGTCGACGTCTGGGTGAACAACCCCATCCCTCCCATGGAGGCGAGCGGAACCAGCGGAATGAAGGCTTCGGTGAATGGCGTTCCCCAGCTATCCGTCCTGGACGGCTGGTGGATTGAAGGGTACAATGGCAAAAACGGCTGGGCGTTCTCTGGTGCGGATGATGGGCTACAGAGAGATGCCAAGGACGCAGCCTCTATCTATACTCTTCTGGAGAAGGATATAGTGCCACTGTATTATAATCTGGGCGAGGATGGCATTCCTCATGGCTGGGTGACGGTGATGAAGGAGGCCATCAGGATGAACGGTCCAAACTTCTCTGCCACCCGCATGGCCAAGGAGTATACTGACAAGTTCTATCGCCAGGCCATCGATGCCGCCATGATGGAAAGGCAAAAGAAAGAACGAGGATTCGTAAAGCAGGATCTCTTCGGAAGGTTCTGATCGAACTCATGCCGATCTCCTGAGGCTCCTCGCTATTTGCTATGGGTGAACTTGAATCGCAAAAACTCTATGTCTCTGTGCCTCAGTGGTGAACCGCTACGCACTGACCCAACCATGGAGATGCAGAGGAACAGAGGCCATATCCTCTGCCTGAACTCACCCCATAATTCAGCGAAACCCTCTCCAGATACAGCTATCGATCTTTTGGTTAAGGCAGGATCCTGATCAGCTCTCGATCGGAATCAACCTCGATACAGGTTCCGTTCTTCAGCTGAAGGATGTCGGACGGTACCCTGTCCACCAGAGGGATGCCGCTGATGATGGCGCCTACGGCCACGATTGGCTCAGAGCGAAGGTTGATCATGGCCGCGGGGGCCAGATCTCTTTTCTTTAGCTGATAGATGACATAAGAGCCTACCGTAGATCCCTTTCCTCCGGGGAATATGAGCACCTTGCCGCTGATGCTCTCGCCATATAGCTCATGGCCGGGATCGACCACCATTCCCGTCCTGGGGTCGATATTCCCCAGAAATGAGATGGCCATTTTCGTTGCCAGTGACGGGCCGCTGGCAAAGCCTGAGGCCACCTTATGGCAGGAAATCTCCCTCACGATCTCTTCCTCCCCAAAGCAACATCGATGCACTCCTCCAGGCTGCCGAAGGTAGCATCCACCCCCCCCAGCCCGGGCAGGTATACCAGGGCCTTGCCGGAGTTGACCATCATCTTTTCAAATCCTTCTGTTGCGGGCGAAACCACCATACAGGTATCGCAAAAAACCCTGGCTCCGGATGATTCGATCCTGGCAACCAGATCGGGGCAGGCATCCTTGATCTTCCGGGCGGTGCAGACCCACATCTCTTTTTTCACCTTCTGCCCGGCCAGGAGATCGGCTATCCTCTCCAGCTCTTCTCCAGAGCAGTGAGGGCAACCCAGGGCCACTATATCGGCATCGTCTCCCCCGTGCTCATCATAGACCGCCTCGATCTCTTCCCACTCGATGCTGATCCTCTCGCATCCATCATAATTTGCGGTAGGCTCGGGCGGCTTGGGCGTGACGCCATCCACATAATAAAGGGCCACTGAGCCGCTGGCAGCCATCGCTGCCCCCAGGGCCTTTAGCTCGTCTTTAGTGGGAGAAGAGCGAAGACGGAAGAGGGGAACTCCATCCCCGACCTCTTTGCCAACCAGAAATCCAAGAGCACCATAGTCAGAGCCCTCAAGTTCCGCTTTCGCCTCGATGACATGGCTGGGCTGCCGGTTGTGATCCAGATGGTAGCCATATAAAGCGGTCTTGCCGATCAAGGCAGCAGCCAAGGCAGATGGTCCTCCCTCCCGATTGGTCCGGGCGCCAATAACCGAGTTGGCATAACAGACCGCTGAGGACTCGCTCCAGGCCAGGTGGTCTCCCCGTTCGGCCAGACTATCATAGATCTGATATGGAGTGCAGGTGCAGTCGATGATCACACCCAGCCGGCGGTAAGCCTCTATCGTCTCCCGCTGCTTAGAGGCAAATTCCTCGCTGATTCCCATCTCTTTGTAGCGAAAAAGGTCCATCCCGGCAGGATTGAGAATGCTGGGAACGACCACCTGGCCCTCAAGATCGGATATCCATTCCAGGCCAGCGTCCCCGATATTCTTGTAGGAGACCCCGGCGATCTGCACCGATCTCACAGGCACGAGCCTCTCTGCCCCATAAATGTCGCCCAGGGCGACCAGGATCTCCATCATCCGCCGGAGGGTCTCCCCCCGATCTCCCCGGTATATGGCCTCTTCATCGCGAGACAGATACATGCCCAAGACTTCTCCTTTTGGGTATAAATCCTTTCCAGAAGATCCCAGCTGAAACTAAACCAGGCGGAAGATGGGATGGGTGGCCTCGGGATAGACCTCCAGATCCCTTACCGCCTCTGCCACCAGAATATCGGCCATGGCCGCTGCCGGAAAGATGACCTCGCCGCTCTCAATGGGTCCATAGAGGAGAAAGTCGCCTCCCATGGCAAGCTGCATGCAGGCAGCTGCGGCATCGCAGCAGCTTCGGTTGCTCTTCATCCTATCCTTGAGCCACTGCCAGGAGCTGACTGCATTATGAATTCCCGAGCCAACAGGCAGTCCGAGGCGTGATTTGGCAACCACCGAGAAGCGCAGAGAGGACCCCGCTCCGCTGCCCATCGGCACCACCCCTGGATCGATGAGAATGTTGCTGATCCCAAGCCTCTTTGACAGGGGTATCAGCCCCTCGTCTCTCACCAGGCCACCATTCTCCAAGATCCGCATGGCTCCTTCCACTCCCGGCTCACCGGGATTGTAAGCGAGGATGATGGCGCTGTCAACCTCATTCTCCAGCAAGGCCCGGGCCTCGGCATCATCTGTGGCAATGCTTATGCTGTTATATATGGCTTTGTCTGCATACCCCAATTCCGAGAGCAGCGATAGGGCTAAAGAGCGAGTGCTCCTCTCTGCCGAGTCGACGATAAACGGCCCCGACCAGACCTCTTCCGCAAAATCCAGATACTTCTGCAGGGCGGAAACGGTCCGGGCATAGATATGTAGGACAAAAGGGCAACCGGTCTCACTGGAAAGCTCAGATTGGCGCAGAACTAGCCTCTCCGCTGCGGCCCGATCGAATATTCCTCGCTCATCATCCTCCACAATCCTGTGCCCCTGATAGAAGATGGTGCCGCAAAGGACGGTTGGCAGCTCTCCGGGCTGGCCTCCGAACCTTACCCCGGCCACATTCACTATGGTCTGCTCATTCTTAAACCGGAACATGATCTCATCCCTCGGAAGCAACCAGCCATATGGCCGTGTCCATGCTGACTCCCGCTCCAAATGTTAGATCGCTATCGCCTGATAACATCTCCTGACGGGCCGCCTTTCTCTTGATCACCTGGTAGGGCTCCTCTGGAAAAGGCATTGCGAGGTGATTGTATTGGGAGACTAGCTTTTCAATCTCTTTCATGTCCTCCAGGCCAATCCTGTCTATAAGCTCCACCTGCCGCTGAAAACGCTCGACGGCCTGAACGGAGAGGTTCTGAATGAAGGGTATCGCTCCCTTCGATCCGATTATCCTCCCTTTCTCATCGATTCCATTTTTATGGAGAGCGAGCAGAGTATTTCCTGGCAGATGGCCCTTCGACTCCACTCCGCAGACGATGAGAAACCTTATGTTGCTGTTGCTGATCACATTGGCCACTATCTTCTCCAATCCCAGGTTCTCAGTCTTGCAGGGTCCGGATATGGCTGTACCCCTGGGGTTGAAGACGCTGGCTAAAGTGACCACCGCCACTCCTGCTCTGGGGTCGCCTAACCGATATTCGCCTCGAACCGGCGGCCAGGGATCCAGATACCCCTGATTCGCATAGTCACATTCGATTTTTTTGCATTCCTCAGCCATATGGCTCCTGCAGATCTGATGATGGATTGATCCGCATATCTTTCTGGGTTGACAGATCGGCATATAATTGTTTCTGATTTCCACAAGAATGTCTCTCACTTAAATGGCTATGAAAAATTGAAATATCATGATACAGGATAAACATGCGTGATCTGAAATGGTAACTACTTCGCAGGAATTTGGTCATACAAAGAGATGGTGGCACTAAATGGCCTCATACAAGGAGAGAATCCTGGAAGTCATAGGGGAGTCTGAGGTGGGCCTGACCACGGTTGATGTGGCCAAAAAGGCAAGGGTCAGCAAGACTACAGTGATTAAGTATCTCTCTATGCTCAGCTCTGAGGGGGAGGTCGAGTTCGTGGAGGTGGGACCTTCAAAGCTCTGGAGGACGAGAAACACGAGCGCGAGGCATGGGGAAAGGAAGGAAGGGGCGATGAATGCGGAGGCATTTCCCATGATGGACATAGATTTTCATAACGGCGAGGACGAGACTATCTATTTCTCATTTCGGGTCAAAACGGAACAGATATGCAAACTGTTGAAGCGCGCCAAGAGATGCGAATGTGATACCACAGAGAGTTGATGGAGGATGAATTATATGCAAAGCAATGAGCAGCCCTCCATACCTAAGGAGGTCAAAGAATTCTTTCATATCGATAAAGGCCAGACGCTTCTCATCAAGGGCATGCCGGGGACGGGCAAGACCACCCTCGCCCTGGAGATCATGAGCAGCCTATGCGAAGAGAGAAACGGAATATACATATCCACTCGAGTGGATCCAGCGCGGCTCTATGCCACAAATCCCTGGATCGAGAAGGTCCTCATGCCCAGGAACGTGGTCAATGCCACTCAAACCAAGCTCTTGGGTAGCCTGAATAAGACGAGCAAGGATCTATCCAACTATTATGCGGTCATGGACTTCTTTCGGCTCTTCTTCGAGGAGACGGAGGAGATGGACAATCCCATGATCATCATCGACAGCTGGGATGCAGTCCTCAACTACACCTCCCACTTGATAGGCACCTCTCAGCACAGCTTCGAGCAGAACATCTGTGAGTTTGCCCGTGATCTGGACACTCACCTCGTTTTCGTCTCCGAGTTCGCTGATGTTATGCCCCTGGATTACATCGTCGATGGGGTGGTGACCATGGAGCAGTTCAATCTGCCCGGCCACGCCGGAGGGAACATGAGGAACCGCTACGTCCGGCAGATCAAATTAGAAAAGCTGCGCGGGGTCAAGATCAATCAGAAGACCTACACTGTCACATTGCACAATGGCCGGTTCAGGTTTTTTGAGCCCTATCGGGAACATAATGATGCGCGAATCGTCAGCGATGGGGTGAGGGTTCCCGATCCTTCTGAAGACCGAATATCTACCGGCATCCCCGACCTGGATATCGTCACCGGCGGTCTGAAGTACGGCTCGTGCAACGTCTTGGAGATTAATCATGGAGTGGGCAAAAGGTATTATCAGATGCTGACCGCCTTGGCCTCAAATGCCATCAAGAACGGCCGGGGAGTGTTCATCCTCCCCAGCATCGGCTATCAGCTCAGTTCAAGGGACATCTTTGTGCCCACCAATGTTATCGTCTCCCAGCCGGAGGGGGATGACGCCAGGGCCTGGGGAAAGGATCTGCTGGAGAAGTGGGATGCATTGCGAGAAAGGACTGGCCGTCCCATTCTGAACATAATCGGCCTGGACTCCATTGAGTTCTCCTTCGGCTACAAGGAATCGCTGAATCTGACCAACCTGATGATCAGAAACTGGAAGGAGACCAACGACATCAATGTGCTGGTGGTAAAGAGCGGCCAGGAGAGCATGAACATGGCCATTCACACCGCAGACACCTATTTCCTGGTAAATGAGCTGAACGGAGGGCTCTGCCTCTATGGGGTCATACCCAGGACTGAGCCCTACAATATGATTTTGGAGGACAGGAATAGGATCAGCCTGACGCCCATTGTATAGGTGGGCGGAGCAAGTCCAGTTATTGCAGGATTTCATGGAAAAGGCTCGTTTCAGCGGCGAAAAAAAGGAGGTATGGTTTCTGGCTAATTTATCTGTGGTATGCTGCTTACCGCCTCCGGATTGGATAGTGCTGATACATCACCGGTATCCTTGCCCAGCGCCTTGGCCTTGATGACGCGGCGCATGATCTTGCCGGACCTGGTCTTGGGCACATCCTTGACGAAATAGACCTTGTCTGGATAAGCAACCGGGCCCAGGACCTTCCTTACGTGAGTGGAGATATCCTTCTTGAGCGACTCCTCCTCAACCACTCCTTCCTTGAGAATAATGAATGCAACGATCTTCTCGCCCTTGACCTCATCGGGCTCACCGATAACAGCGGCCTCTGCGACCTTGGGATGAGATACTGCAGCGGACTCAACCTCAGCGTTGGATATTCTATGTCCTGCTACCTTAAGCACATCATCTATTCTGCCCTGGATCCACCAGTATCCGTCTTTGTCACGGGTGGCCTTGTCTCCTGCCAGGTATGTGCCGGGCTTGACCTGCCAGTACATATCCCAGTACTCCTTCTTGTACCTGATCTCATCTCTGAAGAAGGCGCGGAGCATGGACGGCCAGGGGGCCGTTTGGACGATATTGCCCCCGTAGCCCAGTGGGACCGAGTTGGCATCCTCGTCGTAGATATCGGTGTTCATGCCGGGCAGCGGAAAGCAGACAGAACCCGGCTTCTCAGGTGTCATGGCCAGCGGTGCAACGACATGGCATCCTGTCTCGGTCTGCCACCAGGTATCCATGATAGGTGCCTGGTCGGAGCCTATGTTCTTTCTGAACCACATGTAGGCCTCTGGATTAAGCGGCTCGCCTACCGATGCCAGAATTCTGATGCTGGACAGGTCGTACTTCTTGACGAATTCCTCACCGGATTTCATAAACATCCTTACAGCGGTGGGTGCGCTGTAGAATACAGAGACGCCATACTCCTCAATGATGGACCACCAGCGGCCCAGATCCGGGAAGTCGGGAGAGCCTTCGTACAGGATGCTGGAGGCACCCAGGATCAGCGGACCGTAGATCACGTAGGAGTGTCCGGTGATCCAGCCTGCATCAGCCGTGCACCAGTAGACGTCATCATCGTGGACATCCAGCACCCATGAGGTTGTCTGGGCTGCACCAACAGCATATCCGCCGTGAGCGTGCTCAATACCTTTGGGCTTGCCGGTTGTGCCGGAGGTGTACAGAATGAACAGCCTATCCTCCGGATCAAGCGGGACGGTTTCACACTTGGTGGACTGGCCAGCTACGAAATCGTCATAATAGACATCTCGGCCCTCAGTCATGGGCACAGAGACTCCTGTCCTCTTGACTACTATCACCTTCTTAACGGAGGGTGAGTTCTTCAAGGCCTCATCGACATTAGGCTTGAGGGGCAGGGGTTTTCCGCGCCTGTAGAAGCCGTCGGCAGTGACGACGACCTTGGCCTCGGCATCGTTGACCCTGCTGGCCAAGCCGCCTGAGGAGAATCCAGAGAACACCAGTGTATGAATAGCTCCGATCTTGGCGCATGCCAGCATGGTGATGGGCTGCTCTGGAATCATAGGAAGGTACGTAACAACTCGGTCTCCCTTCTCTACTCCCACGCTCTTGAGGGCGTTGGCCAGCCTGTTGACTTCTCTATAGAGCTGATAGTAGGTGATAGCTTTTGCATCGCCCACGGGCTCGCCGACGAAGTAGTAAGCTACTTTGTTGCGTTTCTCGGAGTGGGCATGCCTGTCAACTGCATTGTAGGCCACATTGACCTTGCCGCCAGTAAACCACTTGTAATGGGGCTTTTCGGAATCGTCGAGAATCTGGGTGTAGGGCTTGAACCAATCGACGAAGGTCCTGGCCATCTCATCCCAGAATTCTATGTAATTGTCCGAGCACCACTTGCGCATTTCATTCTCAGTCTTGAAGCCCTTATTCTTCATCCACTGATACGAATTCGAGTGCTCAATAATCCATTGCGGAGTATTGAAAATCCTTGTCTCTTCCTGGAGAACAGCCGTTTTTGCCGTATCCGATTTCATATTATAACATACCTTATTATGGTATATTAGGATTTCGCTCCATCTCTTATTTCAAACCATCATCCGAAAAGAAACATATCTGCAGCCGTTTCTGCGACATCACGAAAACTTTATCAATCAAATATTATGTTATATCATCTTGTGAAACAATTATCTGTACTAGTGGAAGATGATGTTCTAGAGGCTATCGAGAAGCGCATATTGGCCTCTGGCCGCAGCAAGAGCGACGTCGTCAGGGATCTCCTAATAATCGGCCTGAAAAAACCTCCCACTTCCGCATACAGAGATCTTGTAATGGATGCCATTGCAGCACATGAAAAGAGATTTCACGCAACGGAGAAAACTGAGGAACCATGAAGAATAAGAGATGCAAAAATAAAAAAATTTATGCCTTGGCCAGCCCCCTGGCCTCGCGGGCTATGCGAGCTGCGGCCTCCTTTCTCATCATCTCCGCAAACTCCCTCTGAGTGGAATAGATCAATGCACCCGTGGGGCATGCGGCCACACAGGCAGGAACCTCCAGGCTCTTGCAGCGGTCGCATTTAACCGCCATTCTCACCTCTTTCTTCCGGCCTACAACTCCGTAGGGGCAGATCATGGCGCACATCCAGCAGCCCATGCAGTTCTCTTCAATGCGTTCCACCACACCGCTTAGCGAGTCCTGAACCAGGGCTCCGGTGCGGCAGACGGCAACGCAGGGGGCATCCTGGCAGTGCCGACAGATCATGGGCACATTCCTGCCCTCTGCCTTCTCCACATAAAGCAGGCGAACGGGCACAGGCTTCTCCGAGATAGAAGAAATGAGGTTCTTGGAGATGGAGTGCTCAATCGCGCAGGCCATCTCGCAGGATCGGCAGCCCATGCACCTCTCCAAGCGGACGAATATCTCCTTATTCTCCTTCATCGCAATCACGCCAGGCCCAGCTTCCTGCGCTGGCTATCGATATGCTCAATCATCAGGCTGGCGGCTTTCACCGGATCGGGCTCCACGGCAAAGCATGCTCCCACCACGTCCTTTGCGCCGGAGGTTAAGAGCTCAGCCACTGCTTTGCTTCCCATGACCGGCGGAACGGTTCCGAGGACCGTGAACACCCCGGAACTGACCACATAAGCGCCGATGGATACCGCTTTCTCGCTCATCCATTCTGGAGCTGCCCCTGCTGCTGGCAGGTCGCTTATGTCCACTCCCAGAGCATTGGCCAGGGCGGCGGCAGCGACCAGAATGCGGCTGATATCCACGCATGAGCCCATGTGAAGGACCGGGGGAACTCCTAGGGCCTGGCAAACTCCCTTCAGGCCGTCGCCCGCCTTCTCTGCTGCTTCCGGCTGGAGGAGGCCAGCCTTGGCGCAGGCCTGGGCGTTGCAGCCTGTGGTGAGGACCAAGACGTTGTTCTTGATCAACTCCCGTACCATGCCGATATGTCCGAAATCCTGAGTGATCTTGGGATTGTTGCAGCCCACGACAGCTCCTATGCCCCGGATGCTGCCGCTCTTGATGGCCTCTATCAGCGGGTCTAAGCTTCCTCCTAAAGCGGAGACTATCGCCTCTACCGAGAATCCGGCCATGCATCGGGTCTTGATATCGGGGATCTGGACCCGGGAGGGATCGCGGTTGCGGAAGTTTTTGATTGCAGTGCGCACGATCTCTTTGGCCGTCTCTCCAGCGGTATCCTCATGGAACTCCATGTGGGTCGCGCCGGGGAACTTGGCTTTGGGCGAGGTGGATATGAACTTGGTGTGGAAGCAGCTGGCCAGGGGGCCCAGGGCGGGCATGATGCACTGCACATCCACCACCATCGCCTCCACCGCGCCGGTGGCCATTATCAGCTCCTGGCTGAGGAAGTTGCCCGCCATTGGCACTCCCTGGCGCATGAGCAGCTCATTGGCAGTGCAGCATATCCCGGCCAGGTTGATCCCCTTCGCTCCTTCGTTTCTTGCCAGCTCGATCATATCTGGATCGGAAGCAGCAGCAACTATCATCTCCGAGAGCAGGGGCTCGTGGCCGTGCACGATGAGGTTGACCTGATCGGGCTTTATGACCCCCATGTTGGCCTCAGAGAATAAGGGCTTAGGAGTGCCGAATATGACGTCCTGAAGCTCGGTAGCGATCATGGAGCCTCCCCAGCCGTCAGAGATGCTGGTCCTGAGGCCGTGCAGTATGAGGTTCACATAGTCGTTGTCCACGCCGATGTGGGTTCGGTGCATGCATTCCACGATCTCTCTATCCACGCCACGGGGGTCGATTCCCAGCTTCTTCCACAGCTCGAGCCTCTGGGGAGGGACCCGGCGGGTGAACTGGATGGGGCCGTCCTGCTTGCCGAACTCATTCATTATTGCTGCGGCGAGAAGGGCAGGGCTGTCCAAGCCGTACTCTTTCATCAGCCGGTCGAGCTTCTCTGGGTCTTTGATGCAGTAGGAGGGGGCTTTGCCCTCCACGATGAGCTGGAAGGCATGGGCTACATCCCTCCCGTGGTCGGAGTGAGCTGCTGCCCCGGCGGCAATGCTTCTCAGGAGGTTTCGCGCCACTATTATGTCTGCTGTGGCCCCACAAACGCCCCTGCTTGCTCCCTCCCCAAATGGGTCAATTCGGCATGGTCCCATGTTACAGTTTCTGCAGCATATGCCCAGCTCGCCAAAACCGCATTGAGGCTGCTGTTTTTCCAGTCTGTCCCAGGCGGTCTCCAGGCCGGACTTCTCACAAGCCCGTAGCATCTCCTGGCAGGCAGGGTCCATTGATTTGCTGCGAACATCGTTTGTCATACAATCCCTCTATAGTGAGCACAAATAGCGAGGAAATTGCTATTTTACTATTTAATGATGGTGATTTGATTAAAGAGAATTCGCTGAATATTGGATCTGAGAACTGGAAGCTCGTTTTTTATGATTCAGACCATTATCACATCCTTCTCCACATATGGCCGGATGCGTGGGTGCAGCCCCTTGACGGTGACAAGATCCGCCTTTCTTCCGAAGAGATCTTCCAGGCAAAAGGAAAGGTTCATGAAGTTGCGGAAGGCAGGCTTTTCAAACTCCACCAAAATATCAATGTCACTTGGACTCTTTCTCCTCTCCCCGTGAAAAGGAGCCGTAAATGCCTATCCGCTTCACGGCAAATCAGGACTTGATATCCTGAATATGACCTTTAAGAATATCCATTGCTTGCATCTTCAACCCAGCTTATAGATTTGACCTTTGACACTAAAAATCGCATCATTCCTTCCTTGAATCCATATACAGATCCAGGAACTCCTCCAGGCTCATCTCCAGATCTTCTCGTATTATTTTACGCAAAAGTCCCTTGGGTATCTCCCTATTGCTATGAATCGGGACTGTAGTTAACCGACCATCTTCTGAACGGAGTCGGACATGGGAGCCCTTTGTTCGGATGACGATGAATTCAAGAGCCTTCAGGAACCTCAAAAGATCCTGGGAATCAATCGCAGGTAGCTTTTGCATTATGAACGACTTCCAGCTCTCTGAAACCGACAAATGTATTGAAGCTGCCTATCTCGGTCTCTTCCAGACACATATCGACAACCTCGGAAATGTTCTTCATGGCTTCATCTATGGTCTCCCCCCAGGAGTGACATCCCTTAAAGAGCGGGCAGCTAACTATGTATAAGCCGTCTTCATCGATCTCGACTAGGATTGGCAAGTGCAGCTTTTCCATGAATGATCTTTTGTTCTTCTGAGCTTCAAGCTTAAAGATATTTCCTAATAGACTGCGAGGTTCTTGGAGAGAGTTCTTTAACATCTGATGTTGGGAGGAGATCATAAGAAATCTTCGTCCCCTTGCTAATCTTTCATCATTCCCTGGCTGGATTGACTTGTGTCTGACTAATTCGCAGGCCTGACCCATTGCTTTCTATTGCTGCCACTCCGCCAGCTGCTGACGCACCCGCTCCGCGTAGAGGCTCTCGATCTGCTCGTAGATAGCCAGCGCTTCTTTCGCCAGCCCCACCGCATCGGATCGTTTGCCGAGGCTGTCTTGCGCCAGGCTCATATTCCAGTGGGTGTTTGCTTCGCCCCTCCTGTATCCGATCTCCCTGCTGATCTTCAGGGCCTGCTCATAGTGCTCGATGGCTTTTCGCGGCTCGCCCAGGCGGGCGTAGGCCAGGCCCAGAAGATTCAGAAACGAAGCTTCGTCATACCGCGCTTCATCGGAACGAGATGCCTCCAGTCCCGCCTTAACCACGGCAACCCTTTCCGTCCCATGCCCTTGCAGGTCCAGATATTCCTCAATAGCCCAGGTAATGGTGCGTGCAGCTTCCCACAATCCGGCCCTATTACAAGCTGACTGCACTGCCAGGATGTGATCTCTTTGGGAGTCCAGGAGAGCATAGCGCGTCTGTCCTCGCTGCATCTGCTCACGGATGAAATCCTCATAGTACTCCGCCAGCCTGGTCAGTGCACTGTCTGGCGAAGTCAGCCAGGCCCTGGCATAGGTATGAGCCAATGCATGAGTTATCTGGTAGCGATTATCAGGGCGGATCAGGAGACCGAAATCGACCAGCTCCCCCAGGCTGCGATTCGCATCATCAGCGGATATCTCCAGAGCGATATCCATGATTTCGGCCTCGAAAGGTTGCAAGGCCAGAATTCCCGTTACCCCCAGACAGGCTCGAGCTGGATCGCTCACCTGCTTGAGGCTGTGCTCCATCAAGAGAGGGATGCTCCGATGCTCTCGCTCTCCCTGATGCAGAGCTTCCAGAGGCGTCTTCTCCAGCCAGGTAAGATACTCGCAACCAAGCTGCCGCTTGTGAGCCATGTAGCGGCCCGCCAGGAAGACGGCCAGGGGCAGACCGCCCAGAATGCCACAATGCTCTGGCAGATCTTCTCATCGGAAGCCATCGTGCCGGCCCAGGATTGCAGGAGTTGCACCGCCTCGGCCAGGGGTAACGGAGGCATGTCGCAGAAGTCGGCAGGTGCATCGCTGTGCCTCCGGGTGGTTATGAGCACCCCGCAGCCTCCTGTGATGGACAGGATTTCTGTCAGGTCGTCGGCAGCCTCAGTTCCATCCAGTACTATCAGAGCCTGGCGGCTGCTCAAAGCCATTCGGGCGGCATCTAAGGCTCCTGTACGCGGATCAACTCCGTAAGCCCTGGCAATGGCCTCCAGGGCTAAAGCTGCCTAAGGCTTGTGGTAGAAGGTATGAAAGATGATGCCATCCGGAAACTGCTCCGGCGGATCGTTGCCTGGTGAGAGCTGTCAGATCGCTTCTGCGACAAGAGCAGTCTTTCCCATGCCTCCAGGGCCGCAGATGGTGACTGCCTGCCGGGCTGGAGACCATTTAAAAGTTTTGCCAGCTCCTTCTCCCGGCCTTGCCATAGCTGACTTCCATATCTTTTCCCTTTCAAACGCCCAGCGCCAGCCGCAGGGTGTTTCTCACCGCCGGTGCCAGGCCCAGGGTGATCAGGGCCAGCTTGGTGAGGTTTCTCAGGGATCGGTCATCGATGGCCTTATCGATCATAAAAAGGGCGGGCAGGAGCACGATCAACTTCAGTGGGTACATGACCGCCGCTGTTCCTGCCAGATCGATGAGGAACGTGGGGACGACATGCTTTTCGTAGTAGCCAAACCAGTCCACTCCCAGGTAGGTGGAGCTGGCATCGAGCATATGGGCATAGACGATCATGAGGTTAAACCTGTCATCCAAAAAGGATAGGCTAGGTATGGCGCGGCGAGAGAGGAGCAGGCCTCCAGTCAGGGCGGAGCCCAGGGCGAATACTGCCCCAATGACCCAGCCGTTCTCCAGGCCCACCCCGAAAAGCAGCATGAGATTGAAAAGGGTCCAGGCAAGGCCTATGGCGGCGTAGCCGTGATGGAATTGGTCCCCCAGAATCCTTCTGGTGAGGGTCAGAGATCCGGCAGTGACCAGGAAGACCAGGAAGAATATGAGGGGAGTGATTAATAGATAGCTCCAGGGCGGTTGCACGATCTCCGCGTCCTCGATCACCCTCAAGCTCGAGCCCGCCAGGATGTAGGGCAGGGTAGATAAGACCAGCCGCTCATCGATCGCCAGACGATAGTGGCGAAAGAGCTTCACCAGTCCCAGTATCGCCAGGCCCAGCACCACCGCCCAGGTGATCGTGTCCACTGGGTTGTAGCTCGTATCATAAATGATGGGGTGGATGTAGTACCTATATATCCAGTCTGCTAAATCGATCACACCAGGTCATTGCACTCTCACAGTATTTCAGTCGATCGAAATATGGCGTGCAAAAAGTATTTATATTGCAGAACGACAAGCATGCTTGTCCATTTTCCGATTTTAGCTGAGGTAATTAAATGGTCGAGGTGTTCAAAGGTACAACTACGGTAGGTGTACTCTGTGATGGAGGTGTAGTCCTTGCATCGGAGAGCCGTGCTACCATGGGCAGCTTCATAGCCAGCAGCCAGGCCAAGAAGATCTATCAGATCGACGACCTGGTGGGTATGACCACTGCCGGAGGTGTAGGTGATGCCCAGTCTCTTGTCCGGATGGTTCAGGTGGAGGCCAGGCTCTATAAGATGCAAAGAGGCGAAGGATTGACGGTCAAGGCCGTCACAACCATGCTCGCCAATATTCTCTCATCCAGACGCTACTATCCTTTTATGGTTCAGCTCATCATGGGCGGTGTGGACAGATACGGCCCCAGGATTTACTCTTTGGATGCCCTGGGAGGTCAGATCGAAGAACGGAGGATTGTCGCTACTGGCTCCGGATCTCCGGTCGCTTATGGCGTATTGGAGGCCATGTACAAGCCGGGTATCAGCGTCGAGGATGGAACTGTTCTGGCGGCTAGGGCAATTCATAACGCTTTGAAGCGAGATTCCGCTTCTGGTGATAAGATCGAGCTCGTTAGGATTACAGATAAATATGAGGAGGTAGGCGAGCCGGAGTATTCGGAGATTATGAATCTCATTTAATCTTTTTTGGATGTGTAATATTGTCGGTAGAAGAAGTACTTTTTGAGCTCAAACGCAAGGTTCAGAGCAAACTGCCCCCGGACATCAACGTCACGGGGCTGGAGTTCGAGGGTCCGGAGCTGGTCATCTACACCGATGACCCCAAGAAGGTGGCTGATGACGGCGAGATCATAAGGAACCTCGCCAAAGAGCTTCGCAAAAGAGTGGTGGTCCGGCCGGACCTGAAGGTATTGGCAGATCCTGAATCTGCCATAATAAAGATCCAGGAGGTCGTGCCCAAAGAGGCAGTCCTCACCAACTACCACTTCGACGGCGAGACCGGTGAGGTGCAGATCGAGGCGGAGAAGCCCGGGCTAGTGATCGGCCGCCATGGTGCCACCCTGCGGGAGATCACAAAGCTGATCGGCTGGACGCCGAAGGTGGTCAGAACCCCGCCGGTTAGATCTTCGACCATCGCTAATATCAAGGATTACCTGCGCAGCGTGCAGAGCGAGAGAAAAAACATCCTGCGCACAGTGGGCAGGAAGATCCACCGTGATATTGCTTCCAAGGACCAGTGGGTCAGAATAACCACCTTAGGCGGCTGTCGGGAGGTGGGCAGAAGCTGTATGCTCCTCTCCACCCCAGAGTCCCGTATTATCATCGACTGCGGAATAAATGTGGGATCGGATGACTCCGCCACCCCATACCTCTATGTACCTGAGGTCTATCCCTTGAACCAGATCGATGCGGTGGTCCTGACCCATGCTCACCTGGACCATGCAGGCCTTGTTCCCATGCTCTATAAGTACGGCTATGAGGGCCCCATCTACTGCACTCCACCTACCAGGGATCTTTTCGTTCTATTGCAGCTGGATTACATCGAGATCGCGGGCAGGGAGGGGAACCGTCTTCCCTATGACTCAGGAATGATTCGCGAGGCGCTTAAGCATACCATCACCCTCAACTATGGAGACGTTACCGACATTGCTCCCGATACCAAGCTGACTATGCACAACGCCGGGCACATCCTGGGCTCGTCCATCGCCCATTTCCATATCGGTGACGGCCTATATAATGTGGCCTTTACTGGAGACTATAAGTTCGAGAGAACCAGGCTCTTCGATCCGGCGGTCTGCAACTTCCCCCGCCTGGAGACCCTGGTGACCGAGGCCACCTACGGGGGGACGAACAGCATCCAACCCTCTCGCAAGGAGGCGGAGGTCAATCTGATCAAAGTGGTAAAGGAGACCATCAACCGGGGCGGCAAGGTTGTAATCCCCGCTTTCTCTGTTGGCCGCAGCCAGGAGGTGATGGTGGTCTTAGAGGAGGCGATCAGAAAGAAGGTGATCGATGAGGTGCCGGTCTGCCTGGACGGCATGATCTACGAGGCCACCGCCATTCATACTACATACCCGGAGTACCTCAATAACGATCTTCGGGATCTTATATTCCATAAAGGAATCAATCCATTCCTAGCGGAGTGCTTTGTCCAGGTGGAGTCTCCCAAGCAGAGGACGGAGATAGTCGAAGGGCCGCCTTGCGTTATACTGGCGACGAGCGGCATGCTCAATGGCGGACCGGTGATCGAGTATCTCAAGCGCCTGGGGCCGGATGAGAAGAATACCCTAGTCATCGTCGGCTATCAGGCAGAGGGAACCCTTGGAAGACGGATTCAGAAGGGCTGGAAAGAGGTCCCGCTATCAGTCGACGGAAAGACCCAGACGGTGAAGATCAACCTGGAGGTTACAACAGTCGATGGCTTCTCCGGTCACTCCGATCGCCAGCAGCTCATGGAGTACCTGAGGCGCATATATCCCAAGCCCGGCCGGGTTCTAACCAACCATGGCGAGGAGGGCAACTGTCTGGATCTGGCCAGCTCCATCTACAAGAGATACCGGATTCCCACCATGGCTCCCATGAACCTGGAAACCATCAGGCTGATCTGATCTTCAAAAGCTTTATCAAAGAAAAGGCATAATGTCAATCCTAGTTATTACCGTGAGGTTCTTGTGACTGGAAAAAGGACGCGGATCATTAATGATCCATCAGATCTGGTTCCATTATTGCAGGCCTTCGGCTCAGCCGTTCATAAGAAGATATTCGATGAGCTAAGCCGGGAATGGCGAACTGAGCGGGAGCTAGCTGGCCTTTTCGGCGATGACGCTGGCGTCCACAGAAGCGTAGCCCTTCTGCGCAAGAGTGGCCTGATAGAGACGAAGTGGAGGGTGCCTGAGCCCGGGGAGAGCCCAGAGAAAGAGTATCATTCCACCTACTCTCGCATCCAGGCCAACTTCCAAGCCACCATGGAGGATCTGAGCGAGCTGATCAGCCTTACTTTTATGTCCGATGAGGAGCTGAGGGAGGTAACTGAGAAGCTGCAGAAGATGGTTAATGGAGGCAACAACTCGCTTTCTAATCTTTCCCGGGAGCTGGGACTCAGTCAGGTATTCATTCGTGGCGTGGCCAAGAGGGCAGAAGGACTGGCGGTGCGAGGACAGCGGATAGAGCCTTATGAAGAGGATTTCTGATGGCCAATGTATTGCAGAGCAAGAGGGAAAGCTCTCGTTTTCAGATTCTGGTTGAGATTGCTGCCCATCAGCCCAACCTCCGCCAAAAGGAGGTGGCAAACAAGCTTGGTGTCACCCCTCAGGCGATCTCCGAGTACATCAAAGAGCTGGTGGTAGACGGCCTGGTAACTACAGACGGCCGCATGCGCTACAGCATCACCAAAGAGGGCGTGGAGTGGCTGCTGGAGAGCGCTGCTGAGCTGAAGCGATATGCTCGGGTGGTGATGGAGGAGATCATCAGCCATGTGTCCGTCTGGACGGCGATAGCTGAATCCGATTTGGTCGAGGGAGAGAGGGTCTCCTTGGAGATGAGAGGCGGCCTTTTGTATGCCAACAAAAAAGAAAATATCGAGGCCAGCGGGATTGTCATTGCCAGTGCCAGCGAAGGGGAGGATGTGGGCATCTCAGACTTGCGGGGATTGATAAGCCTGGAGGAGGGGAGGATAACCCTATGCAAGGTTCCGCGAGTGCAAGCAGGCGGATCGAGAGGGGTTGACCTGGAGGTTTTGAAAGGCCTGCTCTCAGAGGAGAGGATGGTGGGGTGCCTGGGAATTGAGGCCCTGGTGGCTCTGAAGAAGGCCGGCAGGAAGCCGGATGTGCTCTTCGGTGCCAAGGAGTTCGCGGTGGAGGCGGCATACCATGGAGTCAGCTCTCTGGTGGTGAGCGTGGACGAGCAGATCCCCGGCCTTTTAACTCGCCTGGAGTCCGAGGGCCTGAAGTACGAGCTCATAGATCTCACTCTTGGCTGAATCGAACTCGCAGATTCAAAGATGACTTTTCAGGTTCTTGCTCAGGCGGACAGGTCTCGCATACAGTTATTGCCCCAGAGCGGGGACAAGGTTCTCTTCGAGGGCCATTTGCGCTTGAAGGATATGCCCCAGGGGCCAAGGGTCTTCAAGTTCCTGGTCAAGAAGGAGAATGAGGCCGAGAGGTACCTTCCTCCAGAGGATGCAATGAGGCTGCTTCGCAAAGCCGGGGCCATCTATCTTGTCAGGGGGGACTCGGCTCTGGAAAAAAGGTTCATGGAGCTATTGGAGTCCTACCAGCTGCAGTACCGCTTCGTCCAGGTCTGCGGCCATTGTCTGGGGCAGAAGAGGGTGACCTATGTGGGGCGAGATGCCATAACCTACAAGGGCGCCCGCATCTGCGAGAACTGTGCAGCAGCAGAGCTTCTCCGAGAGGCTGATTTTCATCATCTGAGCCGTCCTGCCAAGTCCCATCTGGCCAGGATCCTGAAGAAGAGGCGATCTTTGGATGATGTCATCGGCCTGCTATCTTTGCAGAGGCTTGAGCCTGAGCTAACCCGGTTTGATTTCATTCCCGCCAGCCATGAGGAAACTGGTCTGCCCCTGGATTCAATCGACCTGCCTGGACCCCTTAAGGAGCTGTTGCGTCGCAGGCTGACAAGACTCCTGCCCGTCCAGTCCAGGGCGATCTCCGCCGGTCTCCTGGAAGGAAAAAGTCAGCTGGTTGTATCAGCTACAGCTACTGGTAAGAGCCTGATCGGAGAGATGGCGGGGATAGGGAACCTTTTGCAGGGAAAGGGCAAGCTACTGTTTCTGGTGCCTCTGGTGGCCCTGGCCAACCAGAAGTACGATCAGCTCTCCGCTTATAATGAACTGGGCTTTCAGACCTCCATTCGGGTGGGAACAAGTCGCATCCGTCTGGGAAAGAAGAGGAAGATCGTCCAGAGCCTTAATGCCGACATAATATCCGGCACCTACGAGGGCATAGATCAGGTGATCCGCACTAAAAAGAGCCTGGGGCGGGTGGGAACGGTGGTGATCGATGAAGTTCATATGCTGGAAGATGCTGAACGCGGCCATCGTCTGGCCGGGATGATCGCCCGCCTGAGAAATGCTGCCCCAGAGGCGCAATTCATCTTCCTCTCCGCCACAGTAGGAAATCCAGGGGCCCTGGCCAAGCAGTTGAATGCAGCTTTAGTGGAGTACGAGGTGCGGCCGGTGCCCATTGAGCGCCATCTCATCTTCTCCTCGGGAAAAGAGAAGCGAATGCTCTTGCGCCAGTTGGTCGCCCAGGCGGAGAAGCTGACATCGTCTACCGGCTACCGTGGCCAGACCATAATCTTCACCAACTCTCGCAAAAACTGCTATAACCTCGCTCAGGCAATCCCCGGGGCGGCAGCTTATCATGCCGGCCTGCAGTATCCAGAGAGGAAGAGAATCGAGGAGCTATTTGGCCAGGGAAAGATCAGCACTGTGGTGACGACCGCAGCGTTGGCCGCCGGGGTAGACTTTCCCGCCTCCCAGGTGGTCTTCGAGTCCCTGGCCATGGGCATCAACTGGCTGAATGTGCACGAGTTCAACCAGATGCTGGGAAGGGCAGGCAGGCCAGGCTATCATGACCTGGGATTGGTCTACATCTTGGCCGAGCCAGGCCGACGGTTCTCCTCTGGTCGGGGGGAGTCAGAGGATGAGATGGCACTTGCCCTTCTGCATGGCGCTATGGAGGATGTGGCCCCGGAGTTCTCGGATGAGCAGCAGCAAGAGGAGGTCTTAGCCAATGCGGTCGCCTCCAGATCCCGTCAGGAGCTGGAGAAGCTGCATGATCTAACCCTGGGTCTGGATGATCTGGATAGCGCCCTGAATTCTCTCGAGAGGGCCGGTTTGGTCAAAGGCTTTGAGCCCACCCGCCTCGGAGCGGCAGCAGCAGCCCATTTTCTTACCCCAGATCAGACAAATCTCATCGCCAAGAGGATTGGTAAAGGAAGATCCGCTTTGGAAGTGGCAGTTGAACTGGAGGGTTTTGAGGCTATTTATCTGAAGTTCGCCGAGCATATATCCACCAAGCTGCATATGCAGGTCTCCCAGAGGGCTCTGCATGGCTCATTCCTGGATCTATTGAGCAGCTCCGACCTGAACCAGCTGGAGAGGAAGATTCAGAGATACTGCCTGGACTTCGTCCGCGACTTTCTCCGCTGCACCTGCAAGGAGTCTCCCTACTGCGGCTGCGTCCAAAAAAGCATATCATTGTCCATTCTCGATCTGAGGGCGGAAGGCAAGAGCCCGGAAGAGATCATCGATTACTTCAGCGATAGATATGGAATGTATGCCTACCAGGGCGATCTGATCAACTATTTAGACCAGATGGTACGCTATCTGGAGGCCATAGGATCTGTGGCCAGAGTGCTGGGAAAGCCAGAATTAGCGAAGGAGGCGGAGGAGTGGAAGAAAAAGATCGAGGGGGAGTGATCTGATTTCCAAACCCGGAAGTTTCAGGGATAAGAAAAAAGGTCCTCTTCGACATTTGAAAGATATTGCAGGATTTGTACGTGTTTAGCTCACACTTGCTTTTTAAGATTTAGCCACCAAGCAGAAATAAATTGGACCAGAAAAATTAAGTAATATTATGGTAATATTCTTTTATTGAGAGTATGGACGAATCCGAGATTATCCGGCAACTTCGAGAGCAAAATGAGCTATTAAGGCTTGAGAATGAAATGCTCAAAGCCAGGATCCGTGAGCTGGAAGCCCGATTAGCTAAATACGAGAATGCCCATACTCCGCCAAGCCTTCGACGTGGCCGCAATCTCAAAAAGGATAAGACCAACAAGGGAAAGCCCGGCCAAAAGGTCGGGCATAAAGGTATGACCAGACCTTTGGCTATCCCTGATCGCCAAGTGGAGGTTACAGCCGATCGATGTCCGGATTGCGGAGCAAAGCTTAACCTTCCTTTTCGATTTGAATCTAAGGTTATCGAGGAAATTCCCGAACCACAACCGGTCATAGTCACTGAATACAAAATAGCCCATTACATATGTCCATGCTGCCGGAAAGAAGTCGTTGCTCGCGATGCAAATTGCCCGCATGAAGGCAAATTCGGAAATAACGTTATCGCGCAAGCGACCTTGATGAGATACGAAGATCGGCTGCCTCACAGAAAGATTCAGGATACACTGAAACGAATTCATGGCCTGGCATTGAGCCCTGCCACGATATTCGATTTAACTCGCCGTGCTGGCGAAGCAGTTCGGCCGGAATACGATGCTATCTTGGAACGGATTCGTGGCGCTCCGATCCTTTACGTGGATGAAACGGGAATTCATGTCCAGGGAGAAAAGCACTGGATCTGGACATTCACTACGCCATCTGAGACATTTTTTGTGATTCGGAAGAGCCGAGGAACGAATGTCCTGATAGAAGTCTTGACGCGTAGATTTAAAGGGATAATCGTATGTGACGGATGGAAACCGTATGCTAGATTCACAAAGAACTTGCAGCGATGTTGGGCCCATCTACTTCGAGAATCGAAAGATCTTTCTGAGACGTTTGGTGAAGCGGTTCCTTTGCATGAAGCACTCAAGGGGCTCTATGAATCGCTGACCAAGTCTCTAGAATGCGAGCCTCCACCAGAGGTCAGAATGAATATCTGGCAATCGGCACGAGAAGTGCTACAGCATTGGATCGACAGAGAGTACTTGGAAGTTAAGGTCAGGAAATTCATTGGAAAAATCAGCAATGGCTTTGACTACTGGTTCACGTTCATTCTTAATCCAGGTGTGGAGACAACCAATAATAGGGCAGAGAGAGCTTTGCGGCCACATGTTGTGCTGAGAAAAATCTTGGGAACTTTGAGAAATAGAAAGGGAACTGCTATTCATGAGCTAATCATGACAGTGCTGGCAACATGGGGACAAAGAGGATTGGATTGTCTCCAAATGTTAACCATAAGACTAGCCAGCTAAACACGTACCAGGATTTAAATGATGCCTTTTGACTTGAGGGCCACCTTCATTTCTGCTACCTCGCTTTCCAGCTTATCGAACCTCTGGTCCATGCGGCCCTTTATCTCTTTCCTGGATTGCCTCACCTCTTCGATGAGAGTCTCCTGGCCGGATAGCGTATCCTTTTGCAGATCGATCATGACATCCATCTTGCCGCTCAAATTATCATTCATTTGATCGATCTTATCGCTTAAATTATCATTCATTTGATCGATCTTATCGCTTAAATTATCATTCATTTGATCGATCTTACCGCCAATATTTTGATTCATATTATTCACGGCGACGATCAGATTTTTGAGATGGTCTGCTGCCGTATCCAGCCGAGAATCCGTCTCTCCTCTATCCACCAGCTTATAGAACCGATTGACGTCGTCCCTTGGGGTGGAATACTCCTTCTCTATGCTGGATACATCAATCAGGGTATTCTTGATGCAGATGGCCTCTTCAAACCACTTCAGCTTATCCTCATCCCCTTCGGCTATGATCTTGACCCGGCCATCATCCAGGTTCTCAACCGTCCCCTTCAATCCCAGCACCCGGGCTATATCCGTGACCCTGGCACGGTATCCCCTCTGCTGCACATTGCCCGAGACATAGGCAGTAAGCCTCTTCATCAATATGAGGATTTTATGCTCTTTGTATATGATTATATCGTCTTGCCTGAAAAATCAATGCAAAATGATGGATGAAGGGCATGGCCGAGAGCGTTCTCGGGGCGCTAAGATGATATAAATAAAGTGCAAACAAAGCCATGGGAGCCTGCTTGTATTAATACATCCGGGCATCATAAACATGAGGAGAATACATGAAGATATCAGCGTTAATACCGATTGGCATGGTCTTTATAATGATTATAGCAGCCCTGACCATCAGCGCATCAGCTGGGTGCTCAACTTGTTCTAAGGAAGGGGACTGGACCCTAAGCGCAACCAGCTTCCTGGAGGGTATTCCCATTAATGAAACCCAACAGGATTATGGACCAAAGGCAGCGCGCATGACCACTTCTCAGTTTGAGAAAGAATCCGGGGCTGAGAAGGAGAACCCAGAAGGCACAGCAATTGCCGCTCCCGCTCAGATTGAACCCACTGCTAACACGGGTTCCGGGCCAGCTATATTCCTGGTGAGCATCAATGCCGATCCGATAAATGTGACAGCAGGCAGCACCGTCAATATCACTGCTTTGCTTGCCGCCGCTGGTGATGGACTGACTACAAGCGACAATAATAGCACTTCTGACAGCCAGAGCAGAATCACCGCCAGCGCCACTATAATTAATTCTACAGGCATCAATTCGGGAAATGCGGTCTTGATCAAGGGCTCTGGGAATGAGTATACCGGCATTTGGAATGCCAATGTCCCTCCAGGCAAATACAGCGTCAACGTGTCTGCCGCATCATTGCAGGGAAGTGAGACCTTCAATGGTGTTCTGCAGATAAATGTGCTCGAATAGGGCCTTGAGGCCATGCGGGTGGCAGGCCCATTAAAGAAGCTCGGATAACATCCGCCTTCGAGGCAGATCGGTCTCCATAAGACGAAACTTGGGACGGAGCCTTCCCCTGAATTTGCTCCAGGTGAAGAGGAGGATGGTGTTGGCGCTATCCGTCTCCATTTGTTTATTTTTCAGGCTCTCCAGATCCTCTTTCTCCTCTGCTGTCAGGTCGATATCGAACTCTCTGCCGGTCTTCCAGTTGAAAAGTCGGGCCAGAAATATAGTTCGAATGTGCTCCTGTCTACCTCTGGAGAGCTCCTCTTCGGCAAACAGATCTGCAGCATACTCCACCGGGCTTTTTATCCTCTGGCACTTCTCATCCGGCTGGCATAGCTCAAGATCCTCAATGCCCAGGTCGGGATAGCCCTTGCTCTGCCGCTGCATAGTCTCGCACTTTGGGCAGTTCATATTCCCAAACCATTTCCTGTAGATCCTCTCCTCTGTAGATATAGCACCCCGCCAGAGGGATCCTGCCTCCTTTTCGTTCCAACCGCATTGGCCCAGGAATGAGGCCAGGATCGCTCCTCTCCTGTGCATTCCCTTTTCGCCTCCAGGCCCTCTAATTATATTCTTTATGCAAGGAGGGAATTCGCTGGCTGAAATTGCATTTAAAGAGATCCAGATCGTCTCCTCATGCTCTTCTATTGCCAGCACTGATATGGGAATCTCCTCCTCGACCTTGGCAGAAGGATGTGATCTGGGTGGTGGTGGCATTTTCTGCTCAATCTCTTCTCATTCTCGCTTGTGGCCTCCCTCGAAGTAATCGTGGGTATCCTTATCCGGCCGGGCCTCCTGAGGTGCGGGGACCAGACCCTTTTCCACCTCATAGCTCATCCTCTTCTTGAGAATGCACCCTCCTTTGCGCAGCCCTCCTAACGGATTTTTGGGAGTGCCCATGGAGTTCATGCATCGAGCCATCACCGCTGCTCCTCTGGCCAGGCCATCGTCCACGAAGACCACATTTCTGTCCGTATGATCATACAGCCCGAGCTTATCTATCTCCTCTAAGATCAGGCGGGGCTTGTTGCCTGTGATACCCGCCCTACCGGTCACACCAATGGCGGTCTTGCCGGTGACTATGCCCTCCTCGACCCCAACCTGGACCAGCCTGCGGGCCACCCGGGCCATGGCCAGATCCAGAGCGCCAAAGAGTACCTTCAGATCTCGGCTTTTGGCGCTATTGATATCCGCGCCGATTCCGGAGAGCTTCTCCAGGTCGCTGCCGTTTACCCCCACGTCACAGCCGATGAGGACCACATTGTTCTTGGCCGCTGCATCTGGATTCACCGGAACGAGGCCGTATTTTTTGCGGTTTAATGGAACCTTTTCGATGATCACCAGCTCGTCAATCCGGTCGGCATAGGCCTGGGCCTCCTTTCCATAGTCGGGCTTCAGGCCAGCGTCGAATATGTCCAGGGTCGCCCCTATCTTCCTGTCCACCAGCCCTGTGCCCTGGACCACGGCATCAGGTATGGCACCAGCGAGGCCCAGTAGGTTGCCAATGGTATGGGCATAGGGCAGCTCTTCGCTCGTCACCCTTCCGTCCAGGGTGGTGCCGAAGTCCATAGAGAGGCAGGGGTTTCGAAAGTCCACATCTGTCCAGCGGCTGCCCTCCTTGATTCCGGCGGTGGCAAGCTCTCCTTCCATCTCGTTGGCCACCACCTCTACTCCGGTGGACCCCTGGGGCGGGAAGCAGGAGGCCACCGCTCCCATGAAGATGACCTTCTCGATCATGGTATATCTCTTGAACTTCTCCAGGATGTTGTGTATGCTCATCGCCGGGGTCATGAGCCGGGGAGGGACGCCGGCATCGAGGCAGCCCTGGGCCAGGGCTTGAATGAATATTCCTACCTGCTCGGGAGAGTCCAGCTCGGCCACTACACCGGTTGAGCGCACCACGAAGTTCAGATCGGTCTTGATGTCCAGCCGAGCTCTATCGTGGCTCTCGATCAGGGTGTCCTTTACCAGCTCGGCAACGGACTCCTTGGTGAGGGGCGTGCCATTGATGGTATGGGCAAAGATCTCTTCTCCTGGTTTTGGTGGCCTCACATCTCTGGTCATCTTTACCGTCTTGTTCACGATGTAGGTCTTGCCGGTATTCAGATCGGTAGCAGTGAGTATGCTCTTAGTGGTGGTATTGCCCACCTCCACCGAGGCCACGATGTAGAAGGGCTTGCTCCTCAGATCCAGGTAGTTGAACGGCGGGCTTTCCGCTATGCGTGGTTTCATTTTCGGCTTGAAGAGGCGACCGAGGTTCATGGCAGAAAAGAGAGCGCTGGAGACATTAAAGCTTTGGGTTGAGGGATCAAAATCCCAGATGCGCTAAAAGGATGCTCTTCTCCCGATTATGTGGGTAAACTACTCCGGCCTAAAGACCGGAGCTTTCAGTAGCCCTGAAAGGACTGCCTTGATATTTGGAAGTACTTCCGAGCCTCCAGGCCGGTCTACATAGCGGCCCAAGAAAGCTATATTCTTAGCACCATTGAAATCAGCATCGCCCGACCAGCCACACACAGGACACTTGAAGCTCTTGCCGTTCCTGATTCCATGCTCACCGCACTGATGGCACGTCTGGCTGGTGTATGCGGGGTCCACCAGAACCAGAGGAACACCAGCCGCGAGAGCCTTATAGCTAAGGAACTCCTTAAGCTGGTAGAAGGCCCAACCATTGACTCTTCGTCTATGGTTTTTTCCTGCTTTCTGGTTGACGCCTTCTCTAATTCCGGTTAGATCTTCCAGAGCTATCTTTGCAGGAATCTCCTGGGCTCTGGTCACAATGGCTTTGCTGATTTCGTGGTTGAT
>ERZ1026792.169-NODE-169-length-68520-cov-4.398593_pt1 | contig 68520 bp, 54 predicted proteins | sample MGYA00520884_ERZ1026792 | MGnify/ENA primary metagenome ERZ1026792 (study PRJEB33270, sample SAMEA104284473) | anaerobic digester metagenome | biome: Anaerobic digester microbiome; feature: mesophilic sludge digester; material: Anaerobic digester biomass | place...
GGCAATCCACTGAAATGATTGAGATTGCTTCGCTTCCCCCCACGCTTCGCTCGGGGCTTCGGCTCACCGCAATGACCCTCAAAGTTGTTCATTAGGAGGAGCGAAGCGACTGAAGCAATCTCGGATGGTATCGAAACGATTGAGATTGCCGCGCTCCCTTCGGTCGCTCGCAATGACAAAAATTAACTAGTGCCTATCCGGAAACCCCGGTTTTTCACCGGGAATGGTACCCGGGGAGCACATGACGCGGTCGGCACGAGCGAAGAGACCGCTCGCCGGTTGTTCGTTCGCCTGGATTTCAGCACGTATCGCCGTTTTTTCCCACGGCAAGACGCACCACCACCTCGAATGCCAGGAAAGCGGCCGCGGTCTCTGCGGATCAGGCCTCGGCCAGTCGGATGCGGGCCATCACCAGCAGATTGTAGGAAACGATGCTGCTCCACACATACTGCTTGAAGCCGCCCCATCCCGACCAGTTGCATCGCTCCAGGCCAAAGGCCCTCTTGAGACAGGAGATGCCCGCCTCGATCCCGGCGCGGAAGTTGCGCAGCATCCTGTAGACCCAGCGGCTCTTGGCCATCTCAAGAACGGACAGGCCGCGCTTCCTGGCAAAAACCGCATCCTGGACCCGATGCTCTTTGGCAAAATGCAGATTGTCCTGCGAGGCGAACCCGCCGTCGGCGGTCACTTGGCGGGGCATGCGCCCGAAGCGCTCTTCATGCCGCTGCAGAAGTTCCCGATACCGATCGCTGTCGGCGGGATTGCCACGCTCGATCAGGCAATCCAAAATCAGCGTCGAGGCCCCGCCGGAAAGAAACACCTTGTGCCCATACAGGGTGTCCCGACCGCCCTTGACGATGATGTCCGTATGCTCCTCGAAGAAGGAAACGATCTTCTCCGATGCGGGAACCTTCTCGTTTTGGAAGACCCGCCGCCGGGTCTGATCGATGACCTTCCCCATGAGACCCACGGCCCGTTCCAGCCGATCGGCCAGGGCGCGGGCGGCAAGGGTGTCGCGGGGATCGGTACCCTCGAAGGATCGCAGCTCCGGGATGGCCGCCTCGGCATACCCCGCCACCCGCCCGGCATAGGCCAGGAGATCCCGGTAGGCGGCCTTGCGGATCGCTTCCTTCTTGGCGTTGAAGATGGTGAGGGTTCGCTTCTTGGCCACCCGCCTGTGGTCCGAGAAAACGTAGCCGGGTTGCGGCCGCAGCTCCTTGCCGCAGGCAAGCCAGCGGGTGATGACCCGGATGCCGTCCAAAAGCAGCGTCGAGTCCGTCGGATGATGGATATCGGTCTCGACGACGGTGGAATCCACCCGGATCTTGCGGCCCGTCTCGATCCCCTCGCGCCGGGCGTAGCCCATAAGCTCCTCGTGGATCGCCTCCCAGGTCTCTTCCCGCAGAGACTTGATGTTGTCCTGGAGAATCGATTTGCAGGGATACTGTCCCATCTCCAGGCGGGAGAAGCCGCGGAAGGTCGATGAATCATCCAGATGAAAGGCCAGCTCCTCGTAGCTGAGCTGACGATACTGTTTCAACACGGCACAGCGCAGAACCTGTTCGGCATTGAGACCCATCCGGCCCGTGTCGTCGCGCTTTGTGCCGACCAGGTCCCGGTAAACCAGATCGAGAAGCCGCGGGGTCTCGTCGAGAATCCGGGAGATCTGTTCGAGTTCGCGGGCGATGGGTTTGTTGGAGGTGGAGGTGAAGAGGCTCGATTGGGCATTGAATTTTCGGCGCACCGGTTGTCCTTGAATCCGTATTTGCTGAGCGATATCAGCGTCTTGTGAAACATACCATAGCAGAGTGCACCGAAAATTAAAAGCCCTTTGTGCGCAAATTAATAAGATTTTCTATACAGTTACAGTTTCCGGATGGACACTAATTAGAATAACTCGGCGCGATGCCGTCAGGACCTCTAAAAGTTATTCTAATTAGTAAACAACGTCCCTGATCTTCAGAACTGGCCGCCGAGGCCGCCCGCGTAGCCCGTCATCTCCACGTAGCCCTCGCAGGTGACGGGGCTGCCGGCCGAGGCGCCCCTGCCGTCCACTGCGCCTTCCCAGTAGGTCACGCCCGTCGAGCCCTCCGTGATCAGCTCCTGCTCCGCGACAAGCGGGGCAATCGTCAGGTCAATGCCGGCGGCGGGGACACGGATGTGCCAGCGGCCCGGGTATCTTCCCCCGCTTAGCGGGCTTGTCCAGGTCGCGAGGACCTCGACGCCGATCTCGCCCGTCTTCAGCCCGAGGGAGCGGCCGTCGGCCTCCACGAGCGTCCCCGACGATTCCTGCTCGACCGTTCCGTCCTTCTTCCGGAGAAAATAGAGCATCAGCTCGCGGCCGTCGGAGAGGCGGATCGAGAACCAGTCCCAGCCCTCCTGGTCCTTCGTGAGGGCGTTGGAGCTGAACTCGCGGTCGAGCCAGCTTGCCCCCTCCACGGACACGGGCGCCCCGCCGCCCGGCGTCCGGATCGTCCCCTTCGTCGCCAGGTCTGTTAAGGAGTAGTAGTAAGATGCCTGGCCCCTGCCGGGTCCCTTGCGGCTGAGGCCCCTGTCGCCATGGAGGACGAGGGGTTTTCGCGGCACGAGTTCGAGCTCAAGCCCCATCCCCCCGTGCTGCGCGCGGATCCGGATGAGGGAACCCTCCATCTTCGCCGACCAGCCGAGGTTCCAGACGTTCAGGCCGCCCCTTGCCGCGCCGGCAAGCCCCGGGCCCGCGCGGCTGATCTGCTCGGCGTAGCGGAATGCGCCGGTTCGGGCGTCGGTGATGGCGAAGTGCGCTGGGTAGAGATCGCGAAGCGACCAGGGGTTGCGGGGGTCGGAGGCCCTGAGTCGCACGCCCTGCCGGAAGAAGGTGAGCTGGTAGCCGTAGCGGTTCCCCGCGGCGTCGCGCAGGTTGCCCGTGAAGTACCACCACTCGGTGCGGAACTCCGGGTGCGCCCCGTGGTCCCGCGGGAAGCTCCAGCTCCACGGCCCGACGGCCTGCTTCCACGTTTCCTGCGCCGGCGCTTCCGGGCAGGGAAACGACGAAAGCAGGGTGATCAACAGTGCAGCGATCCATGGGCGCATAAAGGTTTCAGGTTTTGCCCCCTTTAACAAAGGGGGATGCAAGGGGGATTTTCTTGGAACCAACGAATCAACGAACTGCTTTCACTCTTCCCGGATCTGCATCTGCGGGTAGGTGCGATGGACCTTCCAGATCGGGTAGAGCGCCGCGCCGAGGCTGGCCGCCAGGGCCGTGGCCGCCGTGACGGCGTAGGGCTGCCAGTCGGGGAAGTAGAAGACCGTCCAGTTGAAGCTCCGCAGGTTGATGACACGGATCAGGAGAAACGCCAGGACCGTGCCGACTCCCGAACTCAGCGCGAAGCTCACGATCCCCATCCCGAGGGCCTCGAGCAGGGTCATGCCGGCCACCTGCCCCGTGGAGAAGCCCAGGGCCCGCAGGATCCCGAAGTCGCGCCGCCGCTCGATGAACAGGGTCAGCAGGGCCCCCGTGATCCCGAAGAAGGCGATGACGATCGCCATGATCCGCATGGAGCGCGTCACGGCGAAGGTGCTGTCGAAGACCTCGAGGATGTTGCGGTGAAACTGCTCGCGCGTCGAGACGGGCAGGCCCCGCGCGGCGGCGCGGGCGCGGATGTCGTCGAGGATCCGCCTTTTCCGCGGCTCCGAGGGGTCGATGAAGACGGCGATGCTGTTGATCGTCCGGTCGCCGTAGAGGGCGATGTAGGTGGCGCGGTCCATCATGACGAGGCCGTGCTCCGTCGAGTAGTCGTAGAAGACGCCCTCGATGCGCAGGTCGACGGGCCCCTTCGCCCCCTCGAGGGTCACGACGCCGCCGGGGGAGGCGCCGAAGCTCCGGGCAAAGCTCTCCGAGACGATGACGTCGCCGCGTTTGACGGCCTCCCAGTGCCCGTCGCCGCCCTCGACCCAGCCGAACCGCGCGAAGCGCTGCAGCACGCCGGCCTGGATGGCGGCCACGTGGATCGCCCGTCCGCGGTAGGTCACCTGCGCCTTCCGGTAGGTGTCAACGCCGCCCACCCCGGGGATGCCCCGAATCTCCTCGTAGAACCCTTCGGGGACCTCCATGTCCGAGGCGTTCGAGACGTACAGGTCGCCGCGAAGCTGGGTGCCCATCCACCAGATGAGGGACTGGCGGAAGCTGCCGATCATGGAGCCCAGGCCGATCGAGAGGGAGAGGGCCACCATGAAGGCGGCCACGGCGACGCCCGTCCGGCCGAGGTTGCGGACGATGTTGCCCGCCGCGATCCGGCCCGGGAGGCCGCCGAATGACGCCAGGACGCGGCCCAGGAGGGGCTCGGCGAGGACCATGATCACGCCGGTCAGCAGGCTCAGCCCAAAGAGGAAGCCGAAGACGCCGATGAAGGCCGCGTAGACGCGCTTCGAGAAGAAGGCCAGGAGGAGGATGCTGGCGATCAGGCACCCGGCCCCCGCGAGCGCCACGATCCAGGCCCTGCGCCGGTTCCCGCGGCTTCCCGATCGTCCCCGCAGGGTCACGGCGGGGTCCGTGCGGGCCAGTTCGACCAGGGGGTACAGGCTGCCCAGCAGGCTGGCCCCGAGGCCGACGGCGACGCCCGCGGCGGGCACCCACCAGGACCAGGGCAAGGGCGCGGGCCTCAGGAAGAAGTAGAGGCTGCTGATCGTGCCGCCGATCACCTCCGTCAGCGCCCGGCTCAGCAGGAATCCGAAGAGGCTGCCCGCGAGGCCGCCGAGGGTGCCGAACAGGGCGATCTCGGTGAGGAAGGCCCCCGCCACCTCGGCGCGGCTCGCGCCCAGGCTGCGCAGGATGCCCGCGTCCCGGCGCCGGCTGACGACGGCGAACATGGCCGTGTTGTAGATCAGGAAGACGCTCACGAAGAGGGCCATGAGCGACAGGGCCTCCAGGTTGAGCCGGAAGGCGCCCACCATGGCCCCGAAGGTGTCCTGGCGCTGGCGCTTGGACTGGATCCGGTAGCCCTCCCGCCAGCGGGAGGCGAAGCCGCCCTCGTCGTCGAGGATGAGGTCGACGTGGTCGATCCTGCCGCCGAGGCCGAGCAGCTTCTGGGTGTGGGCGATGTCCATCAGGATCAGGGGCTCGCCGGAGGGGTTGGCGAAGGATCCGACTACCCGCAGGGGCCCCTTCAGGGTGGGCACGGAGCCGCCGGTCGCAAGGCCGAGCGTGCGGGCCAGCCCGGCCTCGATCAGGACAGCCCGCTCGTCGGTGAGAAAGGCGATCGAGTTCTCGAAGGATCGCGACGTGCGCCGCTCGAAGGGGACCCGGGAGAGCTCGGGGCGGATGGCCCGATCGAGAAAGGGGTCGATGCCGAGAAGCCGGACCAGGTCGCCGTTTCCCAGCTTCAGGCGCCGCTCCAGCACGGGGGCGAAGGAGACCACGGCGGGATCGGCGGCGAGTTGCCGCAGGATCGACTCGTCCATCGGGCCGGCGAGGCGCTCGAGGGTGTGGGTGGATTTGCCGCGCAAAAACTCCACGGCCTGGGAGAAGCTGGAAAGGGCCGACCGGGCCGAGAGGGCCATGCCGACGACGGCGGCCACGCCGCAGGCGATGCCGAGGAGCTGCAGGAGGCTCAGGCTCCGGCGCCGGTAGAGGTGTCGAAGAAAGGATCGGGTGACGGTGCGCAAAGGAACCTCAGGCTAAAGGCTAAACGCTAAAGGCTCAGGGCAAGAAATGAATGCAGGACCCGTCTCTCCCCGGCCTTATGCCACTTGCCTTTCCTAACGGCATTTCTCGTCTTCCGTCACGACGCCGTCCACCATCTTCAGGATGCGGTCGGCATACCTGCAGGCCAGCGGTGTGTGGGTCACCATGAGCAGCGACGTGCCCCCCTGCCGGCAGCGCTCCGTGATGAGCTGCAGGATCTGATCGCCCGTCGCCGTGTCGAGGTTTCCCGTGGGCTCGTCGGCCAGGATCAGGGCAGGCTCCTTGACGATGGCCCGCGCGACGGCGACGCGCTGCTGCTCGCCGCCGGAGAGTTCGTGGGGGTAGCGGTGTTCCTTCCCCTTGAGGCCTACCCGCTCCAGGGCGTCGCGGGCGGCCTGCGGCTGGATCCTGCCGGCAAGCTCGAGCGCCAGGAAGACGTTCTCGTAGGCCGTCAGGGTGGGCAGGAGGTTGAAGAACTGGAAGATGAAACCCAGCCGGGACCTGCGAAGCTCCGTGCGGCCGGCTTCGCCGAGCTGCTCGAGGCAGCGCCCGTTGATCTCGACCGTGCCCCGCGTGGGGCGGTCGAGGCCCGCCAGCAGGTTCAGGAGGGTCGTCTTGCCGGAGCCGCTCTTGCCGAAAAGGGCAACCACCTCGCCGGGGGCCACCTCGAGGTTCGCCCCGCGGAGGGCCTGGGTGACGGCCTGCCCGTTCTCGCGGTATTCCTTCCACAGATCGACGACGCGCACGACAGGAGTGTTCAACAGTCTTTCCACTCTCCCCGAGTTGGGATCAGGGACGTTGTTTACTAATTAGAATAACTTTCCGCCCGAGCCAGGCCGTACTGAGTTATTCTAATTAGTAAACAACGTCCCTGGTCTCAGAGGTCTTTGAGGCGGAGGTTGGCCGGGGATGTCCCGATGGCCTCGCCGAAGGCCTCCAGGCTCTTCTCGAGCCGCTCGATTTCCTCCGTGCGGGCCACGGGGATATAATCCGTTCCGCGGCGGTCCATGGCGTCCATCACGAACGAGACGGTCAGCTGATCCGTGTCGCGGGCGGGCGCGTAGGCGGTCTCATCGAGGCCGTGCGGGCCCGCCTCGAGGAGGACCCCGCTTGCCCGGAGGTCCTCGAGGAGGTCGGCGGTGAGCCCGAGCGGGATCTCGAGGCTCTCCGAGACCGCACGGGCCGTGAGGGGGACCTGTCCGGCGGAGAAATTCCGGCTCACGTGGTTGATGATCCGCAAGGCCAAAAGCCTGCGAAAGTGAAGGCTGGCGCCCCTGGCGTCGGGGCCGTACTCGAGGGCGTCGGCGTTCTGGTGGACGCAGGAGATCTCGGCTCCGGCCAGCACGATGAGCCAGCTGAACTGCAGCCAGGTGAGGAAGAGGGGCAGGGCGGCGAAACTTCCGTAGATCGCGTTGTGCTTGGCCACCCCGACCTGGAACTTCACGTAGACGAGTTGGACGATGACGTAGACGGTGCCGGCGATCACCCCCGCCACAAGCCCCGATTTCCTGTCCACGCGGCGGTTCGGCATGAAGAGGTACAGGAAGGTGAAGAGCACCCACATGGTCACGAAGGGCGTGAGCTCCAGGAAGACGACCACGACGGGGCTCAGGATGCCGAGCACGTCGATCTTCGCGGTGATCGCGGCAAGCTGGGTGGTGAGGAAGACGGTGGCACTCCCGGAGAGCACCAGCAGCACCGGCGCCACGAGCATGACGGAGAGGTAGTCGGTGATCTTGCGGGCCAGCGGCCGGTCCCGCCTGACCGACCAGATGTCGTTGAAGGAGTTCTCGATGTTGCCCAGGACCTTGATGATCGTCCAGAACAGCAGGATGACGCCCACCCCGGCGACGAGCCCTCCCTTGGTGTTTTCGAGAAGCGAGTTGGCAAACCCGAAGACCTCCAGGAGCACTTCCTCCTGCCCCTCGAAGCGCTCGAGGATCTTCTCCTGGAGCAGCTTTTCGAACTCGAAGCCCTTGGCGATCCCGAAGGCCATGGCGACGACGGGGACGATGGAGAGCAGCGAGTAGAAGGTCAGAGCCGAGGCCCTGAGCTGGCAGCGGTGTTCCCGGAAGGCCCGGGTCGCACCCAGAAGAATCCGCAGGGACCGGAGGCCCGCGGCCTTGAGCGGCGGCAGGCCCTTCGCGCGGACCCGCCAGATGTCCTCCTCGACGAACTTCCTGACCTTTGCGAACATGGCCCCGTCCCTTCCCTTGCCTGCCCGGCCCTTTGCCGAAGGCCATTCCCTGTTTAACACAGCGCGCAGCGAAGGTAAAGAGAGGGCGGGCGGAGCCCCCTGCCGCACAAAAAAGGATTGAAAGCGGGGACGTTGTTGAGTAATTAGAAGAACCCCGCCCGAAGGGGCGCATGCTGTCCCGGGGTCAGAGTTATTCTAATTAGTCAAACACGTCCCCGGTGGGCGCCTAGAGCGGACCCCGCTCGGCCGGGCGCGGCCCGGGGCGGCCCGCCGAGGCGCCGTTTCGCCGAAGGGGATAGAGCCTGGATCCCTTGCGGACGCCAACCACCCGCATGACGATGGGCTGAAGGGGGCTTTCGCTGCCGATCACGTCGTGCCTGCCGAAATCGTCGAGCCGGCAGAGCCGGGTCCGGCGCCCGTCATTGCCCTCGAAGAGCCGGAAGCCGGCCTTGCGGCCGAGAATGACGAAGCAGATCTCGTCGGGATCGGGGACGATCCCGGCATCCACGTAGACCACGTCATTGCAGCTGAAAAGGGGCTCGTACTCGCTTCCCTTGATTCGGATGCCGAAGAACCGGGGGATCTGCCAGACGACCTCTCCCTCCTGCCGTCTTCCCGTCATGTGATGACCTCCCACTGTCCGACGCTCCCGCCGGGCGCTGCGGGCCCTCGGATCGCCGGCGCCCTCCGGCCGTAACCGGGGACGCGGGGAGCCGCCCGCCGCGGGGATAATTTGTATATACCCTTATATATTATTAAAGGTATTGTCAATAAATATCTTATTGCAAATATAATTTTTATAGGGTATGAGCACAGACATGCCCAGCGACAAACCGAAAATCCTGTTCGTCATCGACAGGGAGCTGCTCGAGAGGCTCAGGGACTACCGCTTCGAGAACCGCATCAATTCGATGTCCGAGGCGATCCGGCAGCTTCTCGAGATCGGGCTGGCGGCCGCAGCGAAGAAAGCGGCGCGAACGTCCCCGGGCAGGGACGGGCCGCAGGTCCGCCGGCGCAGCACGGCCGTGCGGCAGGCGGCGGAAGACAGAAGGGAATAAAAAAGCCCGATCGCAGGATCGGGCTTTTTTGCCGTACGCCTTTCGCGGGGGGATCAGATCTCGGCGTCGCAGCGCAGGCAGCGCGTCGCCTCCTTCACGGCCTGGTCCTTCTTGTAGCCGAGCTCCACCTCGGCGAAGTTCTTCCGCCGGAATTCGGCCTCGAGCTCGGGCATGCGGGCCTGCGGGCACTCCTCCGTGTCCTCGTCGACGACGAAGGGGATGTGGATCTGCTCCTCGGAGGGCGGCACCCAGGCCGGCTCGCCGTTTTTCTTCCGGATCCAGCCGTCGATGTCCTCGGCGGCCCCGTGGCCCGCGGCGATGGCCTTGATGACCGTGCTCGGGCCCGTCACGGCGTCCCCGCCGGCGAAGAACTTCGCGCTGCTCGTCTGGGAGGGGATGTCGTCCTTCACGTCGAAGCAGGACCACTTGTTGACCTTCACGCCGCTCTCGGCGGGCACGAAGGAGAGGTCCGGCGTCTGGCCGATGGCGGCGATCACCGTGTCCACGCTCAGGGTGAACTCGGAGCCCGGGATGGCGACGGGGCGCTTGCGGCCGCTCGAGTCGAAGTCCCCGAGTTTCTGGCGCAGGCACTCGACGCCCGTGACGCGCCCGCTCGAGCCGACGACGCGCAGCGGGGCGATGAGGTACTCGATCTTGATGCCCTCGTGCTCGGCGGCGAGGATCTCCTCGGCCGCGGCGGGCATGTCTTCGCGCAGGCGCCGGTAGAGGATCGTCACCTCGGCGCCCAGCCGCAGGGCCGTGCGGGCCGCGTCGATGGCGGAATTGCCGCCGCCGATGACGGCCACCCTCGATCCGAGGCTCTTCTTCCCCGTCCTCCAGCCCTCCTCGTCACCGTTGTAGTCCCGCAGGAACTCGACGCCGCCCCAGACCCCCTTGAGGTCCTCGCCTTCCACGCCCAGGCGCTGGCTCTTGTGGGCGCCCGGCGCGAGGTAGACGCAGTCAAAGTCCTCGTCGATCCGGGCCCAGGGGATCTCGCGGCCCACCCGGGTGTTGCACCGGATCTCGACGCCCAGCTTGCGGATGTCGTCGATCTCCCCGTCGAGGACCGCCCGGGGCAGGCGGTACGAGGGGATGCCCCAGCTGAGCATGCCGCCCGGAGCGGGGAGCTCCTCGAACACCGTGACGCCGTAGCCGCGAAGGGCCAGGTCACGCGCGCAGGTCAGGCCGGCCGGCCCCGCCCCCACGACGGCGATCTTCTCCCTGCGGGTGATGCCCACGGGCTTCACCTGCGGCCGCGGCGCGTTGTCGCTGATGTAGCGCTTCAGGAACTTGATCGCCACGGGCTCGTCGAGCAGGCCCCTGCGGCACTTGGTCTGGCACTGGTGGTCGCAGACCCTCCCGCAGACGGACGGGAAGGGGTTGGTCTTCATCATGACCTTGTACGCGTCCTCGAGCCGGTCGTCGCGGATGAGCGCGATGTAGGCCGGGATGTCCATGCCGATCGGGCAGGTGTGCTGGCAGGGGGACCTGAAGAGGGCCGAGCAGACGGCGGCGCGGCACTTCTTGTCGCGGATGTGCTCCTCGTATTCCTTGCGGAAGTACCGGATCGTGGAGAGGACGGGGTTCGGGGCCGTCTGCCCGAGGCCGCAGAGCGCCGAGTCCTTGATGACGGTGGCCATCGATTCGAGCAGCTCGATGTCGCCCTCCCGGCCCTTGCCCTTGCAGATGTTCGTCAGGATGTCGAGCATCCGCTGCGTGCCCTCGCGGCAGGGGGTGCACTTGCCGCAGGACTCGTCCTTGCAGAACTCCATGAAGAAGCGCGCCATGTCGACGGCGCACTTGTCCTCGTTCATCACGATGAGGCCGCCGGAGCCCATGATGGCGCCCAGCTCGGCCACCTTCTCGTAGTCGACGGCGGCGTTGAGGTGCTCGACGGGGATGCATCCGCCGGAAGGCCCGCCCAGCTGGGCGGCCTTGAACTTCTTGCCGCCCGGGATGCCGCCGCCGATGTCGTAGATGATCGACCCCAGGGTCGTCCCCATGGGCACTTCCACGAGGCCCACGTTGTTCACGTCGCCCGTCAGCGCGAAGACCTTGGTCCCCTTGGACTTCTCCGTGCCCACGCCGGCGTGCCACTCGCCGCCGCGCAGGATGATCTGGCCGATGTTGGCCAGGGTCTCCACGTTGTTGAGCACGCTGGGCTTGGCCCAGAGGCCTGCCACGGCGGGGAAGGGCGGCCGGGGCCGCGGCATCCCGCGCTTTCCCTCGATGGAGGTCATCAGCGCCGTCTCCTCGCCGCAGACGAAGGCGCCCGCGCCCTGGTAGATCTCGATATCGAAGTCGAATCCCGTGCCGAGGATGTCCTTCCCGAGCAGGCCCATCTCGCGGGCCTGTCCGAGGGCCACGTTGAGGCGGTGGATCGCCAGCGGGTACTCGGCGCGGCAGTAGATGTAGCCGTGCTTCGATCCGATCGCCTTGGCGGCGATCACCATGCCCTCGAGCACCGCGTGGGGGTCGGCCTCGAGGACGCTGCGGTCCATGAAGGCCCCGGGGTCCCCCTCGTCGGCGTTGCAGAGCACGTATTTGACGTCGCCGGGGGAGCGCTGGGCGAACTGCCACTTGAGCCCCGTCGGGAACCCGGCGCCCCCGCGGCCGCGCAGGCCCGACTTGAGGACTTCCTGGACGATCTGCTCGGGCGTCATCTCCGTGAGGGCCTTGGCCATGCCGGCGTAGCCGTCACGGGCGATGTACTCCTCGATGTTCTCGGGGTCGATGAGGCCGCGGTTGCGTAGCACCCGGAGGTCCTGCAGGGCGAAGAAGGGGATCTCCTGCATCGAGGGGATCCGGTCTTCCTTGCCCGGCTCCTTGTAGAAAAGCCTCTCGACGGGGCGACCCTTGATGAAATGCTCCTCGACGAGCACGGGGACGTCCTCCGTCCGGACGTTCATGTAGATGATGCCCTCGGGGTAGACGACCAGGATGGGCCCCATGGCGCAGAAGCCGTTGCACCCGGTCTCGACGATCTTGATCTCCTCCGCAAGGCCGCGCCCGGAGATCTCGTCGACGAGGGCCTTCTTCACGGCGAGGCTGCCCGATGCGTGGCAGCCCGTCCCCCCGCAGACCAGCAAATGCGAGCGAAATACTTTCATCGATTGCCTTCCTTCCCTGAATTGGATTCCCCCAATCGGGGCAGGGGCTCCCTGTCCCCTCCCTCAGCGGACGACCTCGGCCCCCTTCGCGAGCACGAAGGGCGTTTGGATCTCTCCCTCCAGCACGTGCCGCTTGAACACCTGCCGCATCTTCATTTCGTCCATCTTCTCGTACTTGATGGGCTCCTTGCCGAGAAGCTCGACGGTCACGAGGGGCTCACGGCTGCAAAGCCCCATGCAGCCCGACGTCGTGACGATGACGTCCGTGGCATTGGTCTCCTCGATGGCGCGCATCAGGGCGTTGAGCACCTCGCGGGCCCCCGAGGCGATGCCGCAGGTGCCCATGTGGACCGTTACCTTGGCCCGCTGCCCGCCCTCCCGCAGGGCCGTCTGGGAGTGGACCTTCTCCTTGATCTTCTTGAGATCTTCGATCTTCAGCTTGGACATGGCGTAACCTCGTTGGCTAAGGGCTAAGGGCTAAGGGCTAAGGGTTAAGGGCTAAGGGCTAAGGGCGAAGGCCTGAGGATAAAGACTTTTCTTGCCCTTTGCCCTGCGCCTTTCGCCTTTTGCCTGTCTTTTATTGATAGTCATCCAGCACCGATTTCAGCTTCTGCGTCTTGACCCGTCCGTGGACGTTCTCGTCCACCACGATGACCGGGGCGAGGCCGCAGGCCCCGAGGCAGCGGACCGTCTCGTAGGTGAAGCGCCGGTCCGGCGTCGTCTCGCCTTCCCCGACCTTGTATTCCTTCACGATGCTCTCGGCGATGGACTTGCCCCCGCGCACGTAGCAGGCCGTCCCCAGGCAGACGCGGACCGTGTGGCGGCCGCGCGGCTTCATCGTGAAGAAGGAGTAGAACGTCACGACCCCGTAGACCTGCGCCAGGGGGAGATTCAGCCCGTCGGCGATTCTCTTCTGGATCGGGACGGGAAGGTAGTCCAGAACCATCTGGGCCTCCTCCAGGACGGGGATGAGGCCGCCCGGCTTGCCCCTGTAGCGGGCGATGATCCCGTCGAGCTTTTCCACCTGCTCGGCGCTGAACTCCTTGAGCACGTCGCTGCTGCCGCTCTTCATGGGTCAACTCCTCTCTCGGGAGGCCGTCACGGCGCCGCCCCGATGTCCCTGAGCCCCTCCGCGATGTGCCCGCGGAGGAACCCCGTGACCTCGGGGTGGTTCAGCGGAACGTCCTCCAATGCTTTTTTGAGATCTCTCGTGTCCAGCAGGTAGACTCTGCCGTCCGCCTCGTGCCTGTAGATGAAATCGCCGCCGGTATTCCCCGCGACGAGCGCAATCAGGGTCGACGCGATGTCGCCCAGGGGCTGCCGGTCGATGTGGCTCATCCCGAAGACCGCCTCGACGACCGTCCCGGTCCGCGGCCTCGAGCGCAGCGTCATCCTCCCGCCCGTCCTCTGCGCCGCGTCGGCCAGCATCGGCAGCCCCAGCCCGACGCGCCGGACCTTCTTCGTGGAATAGAAGGGGTCGAGAGCCCTTTGCCGCTCCTCTCGGGTCATCCCCTTTCCGTTGTCCGTGATCCGCAGCAGGAAGAGGTCTTTCGACCGGCTCTCCCGGATGAGGATGCGCACGAGCGTCGCGCCGGCGCGGATGGAGTTTTCGGCGATGTCCAGGATGTGAAGCGCCAGCTCGAGCACTTGCTCACTCCAGGATGCGGCGGCCGTCTTTCTTCTCGAGGGCCAGCTTCAGCTCCGACAGCAGGGGCGCTTCCATCAAGACCCGCGTGACCCCCGTCCCGATGTCGGTGATGATGTGGGAGTCGGAGGACTCGATGAATGCGAACCGGGCCAATTCCGGGTAGCGGCGCCTCGCCCCGGCAAGCCCCAGCCGGCGGGTGACCTCCAAGGCATCCAGGGGGAGCCCCTCGGGGATGAAGCCGAGCTGTCCGAGGATGCCGAAGCTCTCCCGGTCGATGTGCGCCGCGACGGCAAGTCCGCCCAGCGCGTGGATCTCGCCCACGATCCGCTCGAGCGGAAGCCCGGTGGCCCCGATGAGCAGCCTCTCGCTGAGCCCCTCCACCTCGTCGTGCTCGTTGACGACGGCCTGGCAGCCGAAGGCGTCCTCGTCGTTCTTCCCGGGCAGGTGCCGGTAGACGAGGTCCTGCAGGGGGCCCAGGTTCTCCAGCCTGTCAAAGAGCGCCAGGACATGAACTTCTTCGCTGCTGGTGACCTCCATGCCGGGGAAAACGGTCAGCCCGGTCCCTTCCGCGCACTTGATGACGTACGGAATGTTTTCGGATGCGTTGTGGTCGCAGATGGCGATGATGTCGAGCCGGCGGGCCAGCGCCATCGAAACGACGGCCCGGGGGTACATGTCGAGGTCGGCACAGGGCGAAAGGCAGGTGTGGACGTGGAAATCACAGCGGAACTCCCTGATCATCGGCGGAACCCCTCGAGGGCTGCTGCCGCTCTCCCCTCCTGTCACGGCCCGCGCAGGCCGTCCACGGCAAAAACCCGCTGAAGGAACGTCCCTGTTCGGCCCGTTCCTTTACTACAAAATCATGGATGGATCAATTGATATATTCGGCCGACGATCTCGAAGGCCGGCAGGTCCGTCACCAGGATCGGGATCCCCTCCGCGCCGGCCTTGGCTGCCGTGTCGGGGGTGGGCTCGCTGCCCTGGATCAGGATGATCCCCGCGAGGTCCTTGAGGCTCGCCACGGCCACGATGTTCTGGTGCACCTGGCGGGTGATCCAGATGTCGCCTTCCCGGCTGTTGGCCATGACGTCGCTGAGCAGGTCGCCGACGTATCCCCCCCTGACGTCCCGCCCGAGGCTGCCCTCGGCGCAGCACACCCTGAGGCCCAGTTTCCGCACCAGTTCATCGAGCTGCATAGACGTCCTCTCAAGCGGTCAGCCGGAGCGCCCCTCCTCGCGGCCCTTTCTCCCTCAGAGCGTGATCGACGGCAGGTCGGGGTGGAGGATCTTCTGGAAGTTCATCACCATCATCCTCACATAGGTGCCCACGCCCAGCTCGGAGGTGATGATCAGGTGATCCGCGTATTTCTTCATGTTCGCGAGGCCCATGCCCGCTCCAAACCCCATCTCCCGGACGGCGGCCGATGCCGTGGAGTAGCCCTCCTTCATGGCCAGCTCGATGTCCGCGATCCCGGGGCCTTCGTCTTTCGTCTCGATCTTCACCGCCTCATCGGTGACGGTCAGGGTGATCGTGCCCCGCTTGGCATAGGAGACGATGTTGATCTCGGACTCGTAGCAGATGATCGCGACCCTGCGCACGATGTCCGTCGATACGCCGAGATCCTTCAGGATGCCCTTGATCTGGCCCGACACGTTCCCGGCATTCTGGAAACTGCCGCCCTCCACGTCGAAGGATTTCTCGAAATATAGCGGCTCGGCCATTGCTACGTCTCGCCGCCGACCTTTTCGATGCAGCCCGTGACCCCCCTGGCGTGCAGGCGGCCCGACGTCTCGAACAGGATGTAGCGGGTCGAAAGGATCGGGATCTTGAGCTCCTCGGCGAGCTTGATGGTCTCCTCGGAGGGCTTCTTGCCGCGCACCATGATGATAGCGGTGATGTCCAGGATGTCGGCGGTCCGGACGACCTGCGGGTTCGTCAGCCCCGTGAGCAGAAGACTGTCGGGCTTGGCAAAGGCCAGGACGTCGCTCATCAGGTCTGCGGCGAAGGCCGTCTTGGCCGGTTTCTCCAACTGGTCGCTTCCGACGAGGACTTCGGCCTCCAGGATCTCTTTGACATCTTTCAGGGTCACAGCGTCCTCCTATGGTTTCGAAAGCCGGCATGCGTGCCGGACGCGGCAGGCGCGGGCCGATGCCGGCCGCAGGGCGGAATCGATGGAACGACCGTCAAATCTTAGGGTTGGTAACATATCGGTGCGCTCGAAGTCAACCAGGAAGATTGCCGCCCCGGGCCAGCCGGGGTTTCCGAGCGGCACGCGCCGCCACGGGAAAAGGAGGACGAAAATTTTTTGTTGACAGGGAAGGACCCGGGGTGTATGCATGACCAATAGTCAGTAAATGACCATTATTCATGAGCGTCCCCGGGGAGACGCGGGGACGGGCGACAGGGGGGGAGGGCCTTGGGTTCGGAGCGCAGGCGGGAGAGGGAGAGGGAGCAGCGGCGCAGCACCATCCTGCGGTCGGCCAGGAAGGAATTCTTTGACAAGGGGTTCCGGGCCGTCACGGTGGACAGCATCGCGCGGCGCGCCGAGCTGAGCAAGGGCGCGATCTACCTTTACTTCAAGAGTAAGGAGGAGATTTACGCCCAGATCCTCCTGAGGGACATCGACAAGTTTCACGATCGGGTCGAATCGCTGCTCGACACGGCAAGGAGCGCAGCGGACAACCTGAGGAACTTCGCCGAGGTCTACGCGGCTTTTTTCATCAGCGACCGGGAGTTGTTCCGGATCTTCATGAACTTCATGATCCAGCACAACCCCGTCAACTTCACGCCGAATATCAACGACCATATCGTCAAATCCACCAACCAGACCATCGCCATCATCGAGCAGATCCTGCAGATGGGCGTGGAGAGCGGGGAGTTTCCGGGATGCCTCAACGTCCGGGTCTGCCGCAACGCCCTGTGGGGTCTGCTCAACGGCATCATCGCCCTGCACCTCTTCACGGGCAGGGAGGAAACCCGGGAGGAACGGGTCCGCGCCCAGGTCCGGGGCGGGCTCGAGCTGTTCATCGGGGGGCTGCGCTCCGAACAGAAACCATAGGCGGCAGCCGGACACCGTCCCGGTACCCTGCATGAAAAGAACACGGCCGCCGCGAACGACCTTCGAGAAGGGGAGACACATATGGGCAACATGCTGGTGAACACGCGGGATCAGAAGTTTCTGCTCTACGAGCAGATCGGGATCGACAGGCTCTTCGAGACCGAGAAGTACGGCGAGTACAACCGGGAAACGGTGGACATGATGCTCAACGAGGCCGAGAAGCTGGCCGTCGAAGTCCTCCTTCCCACCTACGACAAGGGCGACAGGGAAGGCTGCACGTTCGACAAGGGCAAGGTCAAGGCGCCGCCCTGCTTCCACGACGCCTACCGGAAGTTCTGCGAGGGCGGATGGCTCAACTGCATGCGCAGCGTCGAGTCCGGCGGACAGGGGATGCCCAACGTGGTGGCCCAGGGCTGCTACGAGTTCTTCCAGGCCGCCAACTTCCCCCTTGTCATGTACCCGGGGCTGACCAACGGGGCCGCGGGCCTCATCGACCGTTTCGGGACGCCGGAGCAGAAAAAGAAGTACATGGAGAGGATGTACACCGGCGAGTGGGGGGGCACCATGTGCCTCACCGAGCCCGGCGCGGGCAGCGACGTGGGCTCCCTGAAGACGACGGCCAAAAGGCTGCCCGACGGAACCTACAGCATCTCGGGCACGAAGATCTTCATCTCCTCGGGCGATCACGATCTGACGGCGAACAACATCCACACGGTGCTCGCCCGCATCGAGGGGGATTCCCCGGGGACGCGGGGCATCTCGATCTTCGTCGTGCCCAAGTTCCGCCTGAAGGCCGACGGAAGCCCGGGGCCTTCCAACGACGTCACCACGGGCGGCATCGAGCACAAGATGGGCATCAAGGGCTCCGCCACGGCGATGCTGATCTTCGGCGAAGAGGGCAAGTGCGTGGGCGAGCTCCTCGGCAAGGAGCGCGACGGCATGAAGATCATGTTCCACCTCATGAACGAGGCTCGCCTCGAGGTGGGGCTCCAGGGGCTCGGCACGGCTACGGCGGCCTACGAGCACGCCGTCGAGTACGCCAGGCAGAGGCTGCAGGGGGCGGAGATCTTCGAGTTCAAGAACCCGGCGGCCCCCCAGGTCCCCATCATCCGCCACCCCGACATCCGGCGCCAGCTTCTGTGGATGAAGGCCCACGTCGAGGGGTGCCGGGCCCTTCTGTACTACACGAGCTTCTGCCAGGACATGATGGAGGCGGCCCCGACGAAGGAGGAACGGCAGATGTGGGCCAACCGGGCCGACCTGCTGATCCCCGTCTGCAAGGCCTACGTCACGAACCGCGCCCTCGACGTCTGCTCCGTGGCCATCGACGTCTACGGCGGCTACGGCTACTGCTCCGAGTACCCCGTGGAGCAGTACATGCGCGACTGCAAGATCACCCAGATCTACGAGGGGACCAACGGCATCCAGGCCCTCGACCTGGTGGGGCGCAAGCTCGGGATGAAGAAGGGCATGCACCTGCTGGCCATCGCCAAGGAGATGGACGCCGACATCGCGAAGCTGCGCGAGGAACTCCCGGAGCTGTCCGCCTATGTCAACTATCTGGCCGAAGCGAAGAACGCCCTGACGGACATCACGATCCAGTTCTTCAAGCTCGGCAAGACCGCGAGCTTCCTCGTCCCCATCCTCTACGCCAGCCCCTACCTGAACCTCTTCGGGGACGTGGCCGTGGGCTACCTGCTCATGCAGGCAGCGGGCATCGCCCAGAAGAAGCTCAACGCCATTTACGCCGAGGCGGGCGCCAGAGGATCCAAGGCCAGGCAGCGGGCCCTTGTGCACACAAACGCCGAGGTGGCCTTCTACCAGGGCAAGATCGCGGCGGCCAAGTTCTTCGCCGTCAACGTCCTGACCTCCGTGAGGGGCCGGGCCGAGGGGATCAAGGCGGGCGACCGCACCCCCATCGAGATCGCCGACGAGAGCTTTACTGTATGAGGCGAAAGGCGAAAGGCGAAGGGCGAAAGTCTGAAGGCTAAAGGCTAAAGGCTAAGGGCGAAAGGCAAAGGGCAAAGGGCAAAGGGCGAAAGGAAAAAACAGGGAACCGTTTCGAACAGGCAAGAAACATGTCAGGCACGGGACCAGGGTGATGCGTCGGGAGAGGGGAATGTCCGTTGGCGGGCCCTTCGCTTGCACCTTCAGCCTTTCGCCTGATTTCGAATCCAGGAGGAGGAAACCATGTCGTTTCAGATCAAGAAAGCAGCCGTTTTAGGCGCGGGGGTCATGGGGGCGAACATCGCGGCCCAACTGGCCAATGCGGGGATCGAGTGTCTGCTGCTCGACATCGTGCCCCCCGAGCTGACCGAGGCGGACAAGGCCAGGGGGCTGACGAAGGAGAGCCCGGCGTGGCGCAACAGCTTCGCCGTCCGGGGGCTCGAGGGGGCGACGAAGGCCAGGCCCGCCAGCTTCTACACGAAGCGCAACGCGGCGATGGTCAGGCCCGGCAACTTCGAGGACAACCTCGCGTGGCTTGCCGGCGTCGACCTCGTCATCGAGGCCGTCATCGAGAACCTCAAGATCAAGCAGGACCTCTTCGCGAAGGTGGAAAAGGCCGTGAATCCCCGCTGCATCGTGGCCACCAACACCTCGGGCATCCGGATCGGCGAGATCTCGGCCAACCTGGGCAAGGGCCTCAAGGAGCGGTTCCTGGGCATTCACTTCTTCAACCCGCCGCGGTACATGAAGCTCGTGGAGCTCATCCCCGGCGGGGAGACGAAGAAGGAGGTCATCGACTCCGTGAGTCGCTTCTGCGAGGACGTGCTCGGCAAGGGCGTCGTCCTGTGCAAGGACGTGCCCAACTTCATCGCCAACCGCATCGGCGTCTTCGACATGTCCAACGCCATGAACCTCATGCTCGCCAAGGGCCTGAAGGTCGAGGACATCGACGCCATCATCAGCGCGCCTCTGGGCCGGCCCCGCTCGGCCATCTTCGGGACGATCGACCTCGTGGGCCTCGACACGGCCTACCATGTCATGACGAACCTCTACGAGGCGCTGCCCGGGGACGAGAGCCGCGATCTCTTCGTCCCGCCGGACTTCGTCAAGGCCATGATCCAGAAGAAGTGGCTCGGCAACAAGACGAAGGGGGGCTTCTACAAGAAGTCCAGGGACGCCAGGGGCAAGAAGGTCAAGCTCGCCATCGACGTGAAGACCATCGACTACGTGCCCGCCGACAAGCCCCGGTACGAGTCCGTCGGCGCGGCGAAGAAGTCCGAGGCCCCCGCCGAGAAGACCGTGAAGATGGTCTTCAACGGAAAGGACGCCGCGGCGGAACTCGCGCGCGAGTATCTCTGCAACAACTTCATCTACGCCGCCAACCGCATCCCCGAGATCGCGGACACCGTCGTGGAGATCGACAACGCCATGAAGTGGGGCTACAACCACGCGCTGGGGCCCTTCGAGACCTGGGACGCCATCGGCGTCAAGGAGGCCGTCGAGGTCATGAAGCAGCTCGGCAAGAAGGTGCCCGGGAAGGTCGAGGAGATGCTCAGGGGGCGGCTTCCCTTCCTTCTACACGAAGAAGGAGGACGGCACCTATTACTACGACTTCGCGAAGAAGGACTACGTGAAACTCGCCGAGAACCCGAAGATCATCGTCCTGCCGGCCCTCAAGGAGCGCAAGAAGATCATCCGCCAGAACGCGGGCGCAAGCCTCATCGACATGGGCGACGGCGTGGCCTGCCTGGAGTTCCACACCAAGATGAACGCCATCGACGAGGACGTCATCAGCATGCTGTTCCTGTCCTGCGACATCGTGGAAAAGGACTTCACGGGACTCGTCGTCGGCAACCAGGCCCCCAACTTCTCCGTGGGCGCCAACATCTTCAAGGTGCTCGTCGCCATCCAGAAGAGCGACTGGGACATCCTCGAGAAGATCATCCACGACTTCCAGCAGGCCAACATGCGGCTGAAGTTCTGCGGGAAGCCCGTCGTGACAGCCCCCGCAGGCATGACCCTGGGCGGCGGCTGCGAGGTCGCCATGCACGGCGCCCGCTGCCAGCCCGCGGCCGAGACCTACATCGGGCTCGTCGAAGTGGGCGCGGGCGTCATCCCCGCGGGCGGCGGCACCAAGGAGCTCATGGTGCGCATGACCGAGGGCATCCCTGTGGGGGTCGTCGAGCAGGGCCTCAACCTCCAGGGCTACTTCGGGAAGGCCTTCGAGAACATCGGCATGGCCAAGGTGGCCACCAGCGCCGAGGAGGCCAAGGAACTGGGCTACGTCCGCAGGACCGACGGGATCAGCATCAACCGGGACCAGCAGCTCAACGACGCCAAGCAGGTCGTGCTGGGCCTTTCGAAGTTCTACAGGCCGCCCAGACCGGCCCTGGTCCCCGTCATGGGCGAGAACTTCCGGGGCATCTGCGAGGCCGTCCTTTACAACATGCGGCACGGCAACTACATCAGCGACTACGACGTCCACATCGCCCGCAAGCTCGGCCACATCCTCTCCGGCGGCGACTGCGCCGAGGGAACCTATGTGACGGAGCAGGAGCTCCTGGACCTGGAGCGCGAGGCCTTCCTGAGCCTCTGCGGCGAGCAGAAGACGCAGGACCGGATCATGTCGCTGCTGTCCACGGGCAAGCCCCTGAGGAACTGATGGAAGTTGAGAAGGTAAGAACGTGAGAAGGTCGGATCAGCCGAACTCAGACGGCACTCGGGTCTCCAACCCTCTTACCCTCACACCCTCTTACCTTCTATATGAAGGTTATTTCACCGTCTCTTAAACCAAGGGAGGATCCATACCATGAGAGAAGCCGTTATTGTCGCAGCGGTCAGGAGCCCGGGGGGGCGATATAGAAGGGGGGGCCTCGCGGCCACCCGGGCCGACCAGTTCGGCCTGCAGGTTGTGAAGGGGCTGCTGGCGAAGGTTCCGCAACTCGACCCCCGGGACGTGGACGACCTCATCGTCGGCTGTGCCTTCCCGGAAGCCGAGACGGGCATGAACCTCGGCCGCGTTCTCGCCCTGGGCGCGGGGCTGCCCATCGAGACCTCGGGCATGACGATCAACCGGTTCTGCTCCTCGGGCCTGCAGGCCATCGCCGACGCGACGGCCAAGATCCGGGCAGGCTGGTCGGACGTCATCATCGCCGGGGGCTGCGAGACCATGTCCCACATCCCCATGGGCGGGAGCCGCTTCCGCCCCGACCCCGACTGGGGCAGCCGGCCCAACACGTACGTGTCCATGGGCATCACGGCGGAAAACGTCGCCGCCAGGCACAACGTCTCCCGCGAGGACCAGGACAAGATGGGCGTCGAGAGCAACCGCCGGGCCGCCGAAGCCCTCAAGGCCGGGAAGTTCAAGGACGAGACGATCCCCGTCAAGGCCTGGAGGTACAAGAAGGATGCGGCCGGCAGGCGGGTCCGCGAAGAGGTCCCCTTCAGCGAGGATGACGGCGTGCGATGGCCGACGACGGTCGCCGACCTCGCGAAGCTCAAGCCCGCCTTCAAGGCGGGGGGGTCCGTGACGGCGGGCAACTCCTCCCAGATGACCGACGGGGCCGCCTTCACCCTGCTCATGACGGCGGAGAAGGCCAAGGCCCTAGGCCTCAATCCCGTCGCCAGGCTGGCCTTCTATGCCGTGGCGGGCTGCGCGCCCGAGGAGATGGGCATCGGCCCGGCCGTGGCCATTCCGAAGGTCCTGAAGCTGGCCGGCCTCAAGACGGAGGATATCGAGCTCTTCGAGATCAACGAGGCCTTCGCCGCCCAGGCCATCGCGTCCTGCCGCTCCCTCGGGCTCGAGGAGCGCTACTGGACGGGCGACATCAACCCCAACGGCGGCGCGATCGCCCTGGGGCACCCCCTGGGAGCCACGGGCGCCAAGCTCACGGCGCAGATCCTCCACGAGGCGAAGCGCCGCAAGGCCAAGCGCTGCATGGTCTCCATGTGCATCGGCGGCGGCATGGGCGCGGCGGGGATCTATGAGATGTTTTAAAAGACAGGCAAAGGGCAAAAGGCGAAAGGCGAAAGGCAAAGGGCAAAGGGCAAAGGGCAAAGGGCAAAGGGCAAAGGAGTCCCCCTCCTTCCCCCGTTCGGGGGGAGCGAGGGGGACGCTTTTTTCAGTTTCCTCTTTCGAAAGGTCGGGAAAGGCGGTATAGACAAACAAAAAGGCAGGCTAAAGGCGAAGGGCCAAGGGCGAAAGACAAGAGACCAAAGGCGAAGGGTCGGGATGCCGGGGCTGGGGGTCGGTCAAGCGGCGTGCAGGGCGATCGGGAATAGCCGGGAGTCCTATGACAGGGGCAGGGGATTTGGACCGAACAGACCGAAGAGACGGAACAGACCGGATAGACGATGACGATTCGATTCGACCGGATGGCCGAGGGTGACCGCACGGCCGTCATCGACCTGTTCAACCACTACGTCGAAAACAGCTTCGCGGCGTATCGCGAGGAGAAGGCGCCCTACGGGCTCTTCGATCAATTCCTGGAGATGACAAGGGGCTACCCCGCGTTCTCCGCGCGGGACGAGGAATGCAAGGACCGCTTCGCCGGCTTTGCCTTTCTTCGCCCCTATCATCCGGCGCCTTCATTCCTGCGTGCAGCGGAAATATCCTGTTTCATCGATCCGGGGTATAGGGGCCGCGGGATCGGTTCGGCCCTGCTGCGTCGAATCGTCGCCGAGGCGCGAAACAGGGGGGTCGACACCGTCCTGGCCAACGTCTCGTCGCTCAACGGTGCAAGCCTGCGCTTCCATGAGCGTCACGGGTTTACGGAGTGCGGCCGATTCCGGCGGGTTGCGAGAAAGAAAGGCCAGGATCTCGACGCCGTGTGGATGCAGCTGGTCCTGTGAAGACAGGGCCGGGGCGCAGGGGACAGGGGAAAAGCACAGAAAAGGGTGGGATCATGAAAACAGGGTACGTGCAGTTCAACCCGGCCTTCGGGGAGGTGAACCGGAATCTCGACAGGGTCGAGGCGCTCATCGAGGGGGCACAGGCGGATCTGCTGGTGTTGCCGGAGCTGTTCAACACGGGCTACCTGATCACCTCGAAGGAAGAGATCGCCGCGCTGGCCGAGGAGGTGCCCGGGGGGCCGACGACACGGCGGCTGGCCGCCGTCGCGAAGAGACGGAACCTGCACCTCGTGGCGGGGATGGCCGAGCGCAGCGGGGACAGGATCTACAACGCAGCCGTTCTGATCTCTCCCGCAGGACATGTGGCGACCTATCGCAAGGTGCACCTCTTTTTCGAGGAAAAGCTCTGGTTCGATCCCGGTGACGGCGAATTTCCCGTCTACGACATCGGGGCGTGCAGGGTGGGCATCATGGTCTGCTTCGACTGGTTCTTCCCGGAGGCCATGCGGACGCTCGCCCTGAAGGGGGCCCAGGTCGTCTGCCATCCCGCAAACCTGGTCCTCCCCTACTGCCAGGCGGCCATGGTCACCCGGTGTCTCGAGAACCGCGTGTTTGCCGTCACGTGCAACCGGACGGGCACGGAGCAGAGGGGGGGCAAGAGCCTCCACTACACGGGGAAGAGCCAGATCACGGACACGATGGGCGACATTCTCTCCCGGGCGGGCGAAGACGAGGAGTGCGTCGGCGTCTTCGAGGTCGACCCCGCGAAGGCGCTGGACAAGCAGCTCAATGCGCACAACAACCTCTTCGGAGACCGGCGGCCTTCCTTCTACAGGGACATCTGTCGTCAGGCCGCGGTCGGTGTGATCACAAAGGCGTAGCCGGTTCTTGGAGAGGGTAAGAGGGTAAGAGGGTAAGAAAGAGCTTTACTACCTTCTCGCCTTCTGCTCTTCGGGGGGCGGCCGGACCTCGACGTACTTGCCGTAGCCGATCGCGCTGAACTGGTCCCGGATGGACGACCCGACAGTCGATTCGATCGCGCCGTCGGGAAGGGGGGATTCGATGACCAGCTTGCCGTGCCGGGAAAAGCTCTGCGAGACAACGAGCTCGGCGATGTCGATCACGGCCGTCGGCGACAGCGATCGTTGCAGGAAGGGAAAGTGACTGTGCAGGAGAATGTCCTCCAGGTAGCCGGGCAAGTCGTACTTTCTGAGGATGGAGAGGCCCAGCAGCGGGTGCCAGGCGGAGACGAACGCCTCGTCCAGGGTGACGCCCCGGCGGATCTCGTGGAGGATGGCGGGAATCCGGCCGATCTCGAGAAGGAGCGACCCCATTTCCACCCGCTCCACGGCCGTGCTCCTGAACCCCAGTTCCTCCGCGAGGATGCGGCCGAGAATCGCCCGCGAGAAACTGCGGCCCGCCAGCGGCTCCAGGGCGGGGTCGACCAGGAAGAGGGCCAGGGCGAGGATGTAGATCTTGGCGGGTTTCATCCCCAGCCTCAGGATCACTTTCGTGAAGCTGCCGGCGTCGCCCGGCTTGACCTTGCCGAAGAGCACGACGGAATTTGCGCGGCCCATCATGCGCGAGACGATCTGCTCGCTGATCTTGAACTTGAGATGCTCAATGTCTTGCTGGTCGGCGTCCTCGTTGTCCAGGACGAGAAGGACGGAGGGGTCGAACCCGAGGCTGAGGCTCTCGATGACCGTTTCGTGAATCTCGCACAGCACGGCAAGGGCGGGCTCGGGGACCTCCCGGTTCAACTCTGCGACGAGGCTTTCCATGGGGCTGCTCATGTCGGCAACCATACACTCGCCACGCGGCGGGCACCACGCGCGGTCCTGCCCGGTCGATGACCTGACCACCGGCGATCACGGGCTCATCAGGGCGCAGGTGAGGTTTCGCATCCGCAGTCGGTCGAGCTCAGAGAGAGCATGAGAATCATGAGTCCGTTTTTCGCGTGAGATCCGGTGTCAGGGCTCGCCCTGCCGATGGTCAGGTCATTCAAAGCAGAATCCCTGTTGGTTCATCAAGCAATTACCATACCATGACCTGCAGGGCCGTGCCTGCCGATCCCTTCGTAAGCTGCCGATTCCACTTGACAGTCGTCTCTCGCCGGTTCTATCTATGGCCACTGGCCGCCTTTGCCGCAGAGCAGGGGCCGGAGGTCCGGATGACCGGCCCCGCCAGGCGTGCCCGGCGCGCTGCACAATCGAACTTGATGGGGGAGTCGATGGCGAAGAGCTACATCAAGAGATCCCGGAAAACGGGGCTGCCGCCGGGCAGCCTCGTCCACATCGGCAGGGAGCGCTCGGAGAAGACCCGGATCACCGTTCTCGATTATGACGCGGAGCACGTCGAGGAGCGCACGATCCAGGCGGTCGACGAGCTGGCCCCGTACGTCGGCAAGCCCACGGCCACGTGGATCGATGTCGTCGGGATCCACGAGCCGGACGTCATCGAGCAGATCGGCAGCCGGTTCCAGATCCATCCGCTGATGATGGAAGACATCATGAACACGACCCAGCGGCCGAAGATCGACGACCTGGGCAAGTACATCTGCCTGATCCTCAAGGTCATCGCATTCGACGAGTCGTCGGCGGACCTCCGGGTCGAGCAGCTGAGCCTCGTGTTCAGCCACGATTTCGTGCTGTCCTTTCAGGAGTCCGACAGCGGGATCTTCCGGCCGCTCCGGGACAGGATTCAAAACAGCCTCGGGCGGGTCCGCCGGATGGGGACGGACTACCTGGCCTATTGCCTCATGGATGCCGTCGTCGATCACTATTTCGTCGTGATGGAGAGAATGGGGGAGAAGATCGACAGCCTGGAAGACGAGGTCGTGTCGAACCCGAAGCGGGAGATCCTGAGGGACGTTCAGCGGCTGCGGGACGAGATCCTGGTGGTGCGCCGCGCCGTCTGGCCGCTTCGGGAGGTGATCTCCATGCTCGAAAGGGCCGATTCGCCGCTGGTCGACAGGACGACGGCGATCTACTTCCGGGACGTCTATGAGCACACGATCCAGGTTATGGACACGGTGGACACCTACCGCGACATCCTCTCCGGGATGTTCGACATCTACCTCTCGAGCGTGAGCAACCGCCTCAACGAGGTCATGAAGGTGCTCACGATCATCGCCACCGTCTTCATGCCGCTGACGTTTCTCGCGGGCGTCTACGGCATGAACTTCGAGCACATGCCGGAGCTCAAGTGGCGATACGGGTACGTCCTGATCTGGGGCGTGATGATCGTCATTGCCCTGGCGATGCTGGCGTACTTCCGGAGGCGGAAGTGGATTTGAGCGGCGGCGGGGCCGCCAGTTCCTCCACGGCGCCGAGCAGCTGTGCCGTGTCGACGGGCTTGGAGAAGGTCCGGTCCGCCCCGAGCAGAGCCGCCATTTTCAGATAGCCGACCGGCCCGAGCCGCCCTCCGCCCGAGATCGCGATGATCTTCACGCGGGGGAACGATTTCCGGAATTCCGTGATCGTCTCGAGGCCCTCCTTCTCCGGCATGAGGATGTCCGTGATCACAAGGTCGAAGGGGTTGTCGCGGTGCAGACTCAACGCGCGACTGCCGTCTTCCGCCGTATCCACCTCGTAGCGCGCCCTGCGCATGAGCCGCGCCAGCATGTCCCTCACGAGATAGTCGTCGTCGACGATCAGGATGCGCGTCATGACGAAGGCCCCCTGCCGCTGCCGTCGAGCACGGCGCGGATTTCCCGGGCCACGTCCCCCATGAACAGGGGCTTCATCAGAAAGCGCCGGATGCCCATCCTCAGGGCCTCGTCCTCACCGATCAGCTCGCTGTAGCCCGTGCAGAGGATGATGGGCGTGCCCGGCCTGACCCGGAGAATCTCCCGGGCCAGTTCGGCGCCCGTCATGCCCGGCATGGTCATGTCCGTGATGACCAGATCGAAGCTCCCGGGGTCTTCGCGGAACAGGCGCAGGGCGTCGCGGCTCTGGCGTGCAGCGGTGACGCGGTAGCCCAGCGAAGCCAGCACCTGCTCCATGACCTCCACCAGGTGCCCCTCGTCATCGACGAACAGGATGTGCTCCGAACCGCGGGGGATGGGCTCTGCGGGCCTCTCCGGCTCCAACCGGCAGCCGGCGGCGGAGGGGAGGTAGATGTCGAACGTGCTGCCGCGGCCCGGCGTGCTGGCCACGCGGACGGCGCCGCCCAGGGCCTTCACGATGCCGTAGACGACGGAAAGGCCGAGCCCGGTCCCCTCCCCGGGGGCCTTCGTGGTGAAGAAGGGGTCGAAGATGCGATCGAGTTGCGACGACTCGATACCGTGCCCCGTGTCGCTCACGCTCAAGCGCAGGAAACCCGCGGACCGGTCGCCGTCCCCCTCGGGCGCGAGCCCCGGCGGCGGAGACGCGTTGTCGATGCGGATGCCCAGACGTCCGCCCGATGCCCGCATGGCGTGTGCGGCATTGGTGCAGAGGTTCATGAGCACCTGGTGGATCTGCGCGGCGTCGGCGTGGATGACGCTGTTGGCGGCGCAGGCATCGAGGGTCAGGTCGATCGTGGCGGGCAGGGAGGAGCGAAGAAACGTGACGGCCTCCCTGGCCAGGGGGACCACGTCCAGGGGCCGGCGGTCCTGTTCGACCTGCCGGCTGAACGCGAGGATCCGGCCCACGAGGGTCTTCGCGCGGCGGCAGGCGCTGAGGATCTGCGAGAGGTTCCACCGGTTCTCCTCGTTCGTCTCGTCCTGGAGGCACAGCTCGGCGTAACCGATCACGGCGAACAGGATGTTGTTGAAATCGTGGGCGATGCCTCCCGCGAGGGTGCCGACGGCTTCCATCTTCTGCGCCTGCCGCAGCTGCCGCTCCAGCATCGCGTTTTGCCTCTCGGCGTTTTTCCGTTCGGCAACGTCCCGCGTCACCCCGATGATGGAGAGGGGCCTGCCGTCCTCGTCCCGGATGAACTGCGCCGATATCTCGTAGCAGCCTGTGGAGCCGTCCCTGCGGTAGAGCTCCAACTCCGCCGTGACGACCCGCGGGGCTTCACCGCGGGCCGGGCCGGCCCTGCCGGCCTCCTCGCGGAGCAGGCGCTGTGCGACCTCGAGGGAGGCCGGCGTCAGAAAATCCCGGAGCGGCCTGGACATCCACTCGGCCGGGCTCCAGCCGCACACCCGTTCCGACGAGGGGCTTATGTATGTGAACGAGAGGTCCAGGTCCGCCGTCCAGATGACGTCGGCGACGTTCTCCGCCAGCAGGCGGTATTGCTCCTCGCTCTGCCGGAGCTTTTCCTGCGCCTCAACCTGCTGCGAGATGTCGTGGATCGTCGTCAGGAGCACCTCTTGGTCCCCGAGCCGGATCCGGTCGGCCGACCAGAGCGCCGGCGACACCCTCCCCTCCCGGGTCCGGAAGTGAGCAGGTTCGTCCCTCAGGGATCCGGCCGCGCGGAGCCTGGCGATGAGCCGGTCCCGCTCCCTTGGGCAGGCCCAGAGCCCGACGTCCACGGATGTCCGGCCGATCAGCTCCTCACGGGGGTATCCGGACAGCTCGACGGTGCGCTCGTTGACGTCGTGGATGCGTCCGTCGTCGATCGCGGTGATGGTCATGGGAACCGGGTTGGACTGGAAGACCCTGAAGAACCGCTCTTCGCTGGCCTTCAGGGACTCCTCGGCCTGCTTGCTCCGGGTGATGTCTTCGATCATCCCCTCGATGAAGAGGGGACGCCCGTCCGCATCGCGGACGAAGCGGGAGTTGATTGCCGTCCAGATGACACGGCCGTCCTTGCGCCGTGTCCGGGCCTCGAACCGCTCGAGGACCCCCGTTTCCTGCAGGATCGCCAGGCAGCGCCTGCGGTCTTCCGCGTCGACGAAGATCTGGGCGCCGATGTCCGTGACGGAGGCGACCACGTCCCCGGGGGATTCGTAGCCGTAGATCCGGGCAAAGGCCGGATTGACGTTGAGGTACCGGCCCTCCAGGGTTGACTGGAAGATGCCCACGATCGAATTCTCGAACAGGGTCCGGTACCGCTCCTCGCTCAGGCGCAGGGCCTCCTCGGCCTCCCTGCGCCGGGTGATGTCCTCGTACGTCCCCTCGTAATGCGTGATTCGACCCTGCCGGTCCCGCGCGGCTTGCGGTGCGGGTCGGCCCCCTGCGCTCTTTTTCGCTGCCGCCTTCGGGACCTTTTCGCTCTGGACGGCGGGGATCTTCTGCACGACGGCTCTTTTCATGGCCTCGGGCTGCTTCTCTTTTCGGCCGGCACGGATTCCCTGTGCCGGCGTCGGGCGGTTCAAAAATCACGACAGGCTGTCAAGGAGGGAGAAACCGGATGCCTGCCCCTTCTGCCCCCCGAATCGCGGAACGTTGCAAAAACGGTGCCCGGGTGTGCGACACGGGCGGAGGGCGCCGGAAGCGGGCGATCACGTGAGGCCGAGCGCGTCGGGAAGCCACAGGAGGAGCTGCGGAAAGAAGACGAGGGCCGCCGGTCCCGGTGCCATGATGAGCAGAGGCCGGGTGACTCCTCGGATGGCTGTCAAAACCGAAATCAGGCCTCACGCCCGTTGGAATTGGGCACGGAGATCCGCAGCGTGCCGCCGCGGCCGAAGATGTCGTGCAGGTGGATGTAGCCCTTGAGGGCGCCGTTTTTCCCCGTCACGACGAGGGTGGTGATTTCGAAGGTCTCCATGGTCTCCACGGTCTTGGCCAGGGTGGCGTTCTCGTCGATCGTCCGGGGCGTCGTCGTCATGACGTCGTCGACGGGGACGGCGTCGAAGCGCACCCCGCGCGTGACGCAACGGCGCACGTCGCCGTCCGTCAGGATCCCCCTCAGGCGGTTCCGGCGGTCCGTGACGAGGACGAAGCCCAGGTTCCGGCGATCGATCTCCCCGACGGCCTCCAGGGCGGGGGAGCCCGTGTAGACGCGGGGGATGCGGTCACCCGTGATCATGGCGTCCCTCACCTTGCTCATGAGCCGCTGGCCCAGCGTCCCGCCCGGGTGAAACTTCAGGAAATCCTTCTCGCCGAAGTTGCGCTTTTCCGTCAGGGCCACCGCCAGGGCGTCCCCCATGGCCAGCGCCGCCGTGGTGCTCGAGGTGGGGGCGAGGCCGAAGGGGCAGGCCTCCCGGGCCACCCCCACATCGATGACGATGTCGCTTGCCCGGCCCAGGGTCGACCGGGGGTTCCCCGTCAGGGCGATGAGCGGCAGCTCGATGGGAGCGATGCGCGCGATGAGCTGGTTGAGCTCGGTCGTTTCCCCGCTGTTGGAAATGGCAATGAGCACGTCGCCCTTCGTCACGATGCCGAGGTCCCCATGCATCCCCTCGACGGGGTGCAGGAAAATGGCCGGGGTCCCCGTGCTCGTGAAGGTGGCGACGATCTTGCGGCCGATGAGGCCGGACTTGCCGATTCCCGACACGATGACGCGCCCCTTGGCCCTGTAGATGGTGTCGACGGCCTTCGCGAAGTTCCGATCGAGCTTGGGGATGAGCCCGAGGATGCACTCCGCCTCGATCTTCAAGACATCCCGGGCCTGCTTGAGGGCGTCGCCGCCCTGCCTGGTCGTTTTCATCCGCTGCCCCGCGACGGATTGGGATATGAACGGTGTTGCGTGCGAGGATTCCTGACTATCAAATCTTCACGGCGATGACAAGGTTCATTTTGAGGCGAATCAGGGCCTTGAAACTGAATGAGTGCTGTGGTTTAGTTTAGGCGCTCGACCGGGATTCTTCTCGCGAATCGACGGTTTTTGACCGCTCTAACGCTCGCGGCACTGCAGGCGCAAAAACTCGCCCTTCGGGCTCACACAGTTTGCGCTGCGGCCGTTCCGCTTCGCGAAGAGCGGTTACCAAAAACACGCCGAACTTCGCGTTCCAGAATCCCGTTCAAGCGACGCAGAGCGACGGTCATTCATGGAATGCCCGATTCGCGAGGGGAGGTGCCGGATGGAGATCAAGAGCTGCGTGCTGAGCTTCCCGACGACGGCGAAGACGGATCTGATCGATATCACGCGGGAGGTTTCCAGGACGATCCGGGAATCGGGTATCGTCGAGGGCCAGGTCCTCGTCTTCGTGCCGGGTTCGACGGCGGCCCTGACGACCATCGAGTACGAAAGCGGCGTCGTCGAGGATCTGCGGGAGGCGCTCGGGCGGCTCGCGCCGGAGGGCGTGCCTTACCGCCACGACGCCCGCTGGGGCGACGGAAACGGGTACTCCCACGTCCGGGCGGCCCTGCTGGGGCCGTCGCTGACGATCCCCGTCATCGACGGCAGGCCCGTGCTGGGCGCCTGGCAGCAGGTGATCCTCTGCGATTTCGACAACCGGCCGCGGAAGCGTCAGGTGGTGGTGCAGGTCAGCGGCGAGGGCAGGGCCCGGTAGGGGAGGAAGCGGGGAAGCCCGGAGAAGACGAAAGGGAGTGGTCGCCGACCCCCCCTTGAGACTGTGTCATCATCGGCTCTCGTCATTGCGAGCAACCGACGGGAGCGCGGCAATCTCGATCTTTTCCGGAACATCCGAGATTGCTTTAGTCGCTTCGCTCCTTCGCAATGACATTGCGACATGGTCTCCTTGCGGACGGGCTGAAGGATTCGCCTGCCCGTCCGCGGCGGCTCCCGCTCGCAGACCCCGTAGGGACCCGCACCTGGCATGAAACTTGTTTCTTTTCACCCGGGAACATTTTTTTTGCGAGGTGCGGAAATGCTGGTCCGGTACTGGATGACCGAATCCCCCATCGTTGCCCTGGAGAAAACGAGTCTCTACGATGCCCTGAACCTCATGCTCAGGCACGATATCCGGCGCCTGCCGGTCCTGTCCTCCCAGAACCGGCTCTGCGGCATCGTCACCCTTTCCGACCTCTACCCCTACGTCCACCCCGTCAAGCTCAGGGGGGAGCTTCCGGCCCCGGACGCGGAGCTTCTCAGGCAGCACACCGTGTCCGAGGCCATGACGAGGGAACTCGTCACCTGCGGTCCGAATACGGCACTCGAAGACGTGGGGGTCCTGTTGCGGGAGAAAAAGATCGGCGCCCTGCCGGTCCTGAAGGACGATCAGCTCGTCGGCATCATCACGGACTGCGACGTCCTCGAAGCCCTCTGCGGCATTGCGCGTGCCGGCGACAACAACGTGCGGATCTGCTTCAGCGTTCCCGCCGGCGAGCGGCAGAACATCATCTATGACGTCGTCGAACTGTGCAAGCGTCACCGGCTCGACCTCCAGACGGTGCTCGTGCACCCCCTGAAGGGCAGCAAGCGATGCCTCGTCATGATCCGGGTGGAAGGCCCCCGGATGGACGATTTTCTCAAGGCCCTCTGGGACATCCACTACCAGGTGCTGATCGTCAGCGACGGGACGGACCGGGGCAGGGCAAGGCGCTGAACGAGCGCTGAAAAAACGAAGGCAGAAAGCGATGAAGAGCAGTGAAGCGGAGAAGGAATGTCTTCTTCCCTTGCCGCTCTTCCGCGCTTCCGGTGTTCGCGTGCCGGATGCGATTGGAGGAACGCAGGTCATCGTCGGGAATGATCCCGGGGCCTAGAGCAGAGGATAGAGGCTGTCGATGAGAATCAGGTGCCATACCGTCACGGCGCCGTAGAGGACGGCCGCAAGGCCGAGACAGACCTTCGCCAGGCGCACGTGCACGAAGCCGCTCAACAGCAGGACCGACAGGGAGACCACGGCGTACTTCCAGATCCAGAAGGAATCGCCGAAGGCGGCGATGGCGGCCCGGGCGATCGGGTTGACCTCCCAGCCGCCGTGGGCGAGGATGAAATCCGTGAACACGGCGTCGGCCAGGTTGAGGATGACCACGAGGACGGCGAGGAAAAAGACCAGCGGGCTGTCCCTGCGCGCGCGCAGGACGTGCAGCCAGTCGGCCATACCCTGAAGCGACCTGCAGCTTCCGTCCATCCCCATCCCCTTTCGGCGGATCCGGGCCGCCCTTTCCTGCTGCAGACATCCGACCACACAACCGGACCGGGGGCAATACGACGGGAAGGTGATTTTTTCTACGAAAAAAACGGTAGTCCTTTACCGGCCGGACAGCCGCCCCGCCTCTTCTTTCCCCCGGCCTTCGTCGACAAGGCTCAGGACGAAACCGCCGGCAAGGAAAAGGGCGGCCACGGAGGCGATGCCGACGCGCGAGGCGATGCTCCCTTCGAGGCCGGCGGTGCGGGCCGCGAGGGCGGTCAAGCCGACCAGGAGCGGCCCTGCGACCGTGGCGAAGCGGCTCAGCATGTTGTAGAAGCCGAAGAACTCGGCAGACTTGTCGGCGGGGATGATCCGCGAGTACAGGGAGCGGCTGAGGGCCTGGACGCCCCCCTGGACGAGTCCGATGAGGCAGGCCAGGACGAAGAACTCGCGCTTGTCGTCGATGAACGCGCCGTACACGGTGATGACGAGGTAGGCGGCGATGCCGATGAGGATGGCCTGCCTGGCCCCGATCCGCTCGCCCAGGCGGCCGAACGCCAGTGCCGACGGGAACCCGATGAACTGGGTGATGAGCAGGGCGACGATCAGGTCCTCGGCCTTGAAGCCGATGGACAACCCGTAATCGAGGGCCATGACGATGATCGTGTCGACCCCGTCGATGTAGAGCCAGTAGGCGGCGAGGAAGAGGAAGATCGTCTTGAGCCGGCGGATCTCCCGGAGGGTGTCCCTGAGCTGCGCGAGGCCTTCCCGGATCACCGCGGCGGGGGCCTTGCGAGTCCCGCCCGTGCGCTCCCGGACGAGGAAGGCCAGCGGCAGGGAGAACAGGGCCCACCAGAGACCCACGGAGAGGAAGGAGAGCTTCACGCCCTCGCTGCTGCCGGACAGCCCGAAGGCGTCCGGCGACAGGGTCATCCAGACGTTGAGGGCGAAGAGCACGCCGCCTCCGAGGTATCCCAGGGAGAACCCGAGCGACGAGACGAAGTCCCGGCGCTCTTCCGCGGCGACCGTCGTCAGCAGCGAGTCGTAGAAGACGATGGAGCCGGCAAAGCCCACCATGGCCAGGACGTAGCAGGCCGCAGCCGCCTGCCAGTGCCCCATTGGCACGAAGTAGAGGGCGGAGGTCATCAGGATGCCGACGGCGGCGAAGAAGAGCAGGAAGCCCTTCTTCGCCTCGCCGCGGTCCGCCATGGCGCCCAGGACGGGCGCCATCAGGGCCACGAGGATGCCGGCCGCCGAGTTGGCCATCCCCAGCCTGGCCGTGCTGATCACGGGGTCGCTCCCGACCGTCCAGTACCCCTTGAAGAAGATCGGGAAGAAGGAGGCCATGACGGTGGTGGCGAAGGCCGAGTTGGCCCAGTCGTACAGGGCCCACCCGAATATCGCTTTGCGGTCTTCCTTCACGTCCAGAACCCCGCCTGTCTCACAAAAAACCCTCCGCGGGCAGCGAAGGGTCTTTCGGCCGGTTGATGCCGTCCCCCGGGATCACTTCCCCCCGGAGATCCTTGCCACGCTCTCGCGCAGCTTGTCGGCGTGGGCGTTGGACGCGTTCTTCTTGACAAAGATGTCCGCCGGCGTGACGGACTTGCCGTAGTAGGCCCTGTTGAGGCTGTCCCGGACATCCACGACGGCGCCGTCCAGCGAGATTCCCCCGTAGAGCCCCTTGGAGCGCGAGAAGGCCAGGATGTCGGCGCTGATGTTCGCCGTCGCGGCCTGGGCTCCAGCGCCGTAAGGACCCGCGGCGATGCCCACGTCGGCGCCCAGCTTGACGCTGTTCTGCAGCAGGGTCGTCACCCCGCGCTCGGTCATGGCCAGCAGGATGACCTCCGAGGCCTGGCCGCCGATCTGGAGCCCGAAGCTCACGCTGCCGATCGTGTAGAAGGCCGGGTAGCTCCACGTCCCTCCCTCCTCGCGCACGAGGAGCACGCCCGTGCCTCCCGAGGCTCCGACCACGAAGGCGCCCTTGAGCACCTGCGGGGCGATGAAGATGCCCCTGGCCGAGCGTGAGAGCTTTCTCATCTCCGTGAAATTCTTGTCGGACATGAAGCTGTTGAAGGTGATGTCCGCCTTGGTGACCGTGGCCTGGGCGTCGGCCTTGTCACTGGCGGCGAATGCCGCGGGGGCCGCGGCAAAAACGGCCAGCACGGCGGCTGCGAACAGCGGAATCGACCATTGTTTCATGGGACCTCCTTTTTCCCGCCGTTCCCGAAGGGGCCGGGGAGTATGCGCCGGCGGGCGGTATTTCTCTCGATGATGCAGTATACCGGAAAGCGGCGGGATATCAAAAGCCAAATTACCCGCTTCACGCGGCCGGGAACTGGTCCACCTCCCTCATGAGATGCGGCGCAGCTTCAGGGGAGGGCTGAAAAAAAGCGTCCGTAGCGGGTCGGGAAGGTCGTTGGGGTGGTTCGGGGTGAGGATCGCGGGGGCCCAGGCCCGGCCACGTCAAACGGGCATCGGGAAGGAAGATGATTTCGCCGCAGGACAATTTCCAATCCCTTCGGACCCGGTACCCGAAACCCCCGCTTTATCTCTGTGTGGCCCTCTCGACGATCGAGCCGAGTTTCCCGACGATCGCCTTCAGCTCGTTGTCGCTGTAGGTCGCCGCACCCAGGCAGCTTCTGTCGAGCGTCCTGGTGGGGACGAATCTCTGGAGCACGAAGCGTTTTGCCCCGGCGATGAGCCGCCCGATCTCCTCGAAGTCGGGGGGTGCGAGGAAGGAGCGGACCGCCGTCGTCCGGAATTCGTACTCGATGCCAGAGCCCATGATCAGCGAGATGCTCCGGGTGATCCTCCGCCCGTCCGCCTTCACCCCCGTCGCCTCGCCGTATTTCCCGAGAGGGGCCTTGATGTCCATGGCGATGTAATCCAGCAGCCTTCGGCCGAGCATCTCCTCGATCACCTCGGGCAGGGCCCCGTTGGTGTCGAGCTTGATCCGGTAACCCATCGCCCTGAGGTGGATGACGAAGGGGAGCAGCTCGGGCTGCAGGGTCGGCTCGCCTCCCGTGATGACGACGGCGTCGAGACGCCCCCTGCGCTTTTCGAGGAAGGACAGGATCTCCGGCTCGGGGATGAGGTCCGTAAATCGCTCCGGGTCCACGAGCTCGGGGTTGTGGCAGAAGGGGCAGCGGAAATTGCAGCCCCGGGTGAACACGACGGCGCTGATCCGGCCGGGGTAATCGATGAGGGAGACTTTCTGAAAACCGCCGATCTTCATTTTCTGCTCTCTTTGTCCTGTCGTTGCCGCTCTTCCGCTCTTCCTAGGTTCCCGTCTTGCGGCTGAGCTGACGCTTCTTGAGCCAGTGGATCAGGCCCGTCATCAGCATGGCGCCGATCGCCTTTCCCAGGATGGCGAATCCCGCGTGGGGGGTCGGGAAGGAGAAGAGCTTCCCGTCCGGGTAGAACCAGGTCAGCACGACGAAAAGCACGGCGACCAGTCCGGCCGCGGCGATCACGGCCTGGTCGAGACGCTCCGCCGACCAGCCGCAGATGCCGCAGATCAGCCACTGGATCGGGTCGAGGAAGGCCGAGACCGTGTAGTAGGCGAGGGCCGTGACGAGGTTCGGGCTCTCCATGGACCGCCCCTCCTTTCAGGATGCCTGCACGGGCGCCGCCCGCAGCCGCTTCGCGAGGGCCGCCGCCGCAACCAGGCACCAGACGGCTTCGAGGACGACGAAGGGCATGAACGCGATCATCCAGGACGACAGGCACGCGAGCCCTGCGCCGGCGATGTTCAGGCCGATGTAGGCAAGACCGTCCTGGGCGATGAACTTGAAGAGATTGAGAAAAAAAGCCAGGAGCAGCAGGGCCACCCCCAGCGAGCCGATCCAGGTTGCCGCGTCCATAGGGGACCCTTTCCGATGCCCCTTACATCCGTTTCACGGTGAGGCTGACGGACCCCGTGTGCGACGTATCGGGCCGGGGCTTTCCCGTCGCGTCGACCAGGGGCTTGTCCTCCGGCGTCACGAGGGTGGCCGTGACGGACTTGCGTCCCGAGGTCTCCCACCGCGCCATGAAGGTTCGCTGCCACTTCTTGCCGGGTTCGATCGACTCGACCCGGTACAGGCGAGGCTCGGCCGCCTTGCCGTCCGTCTCCATGTACCGCAGGCGGACGGGCTCCGATTTCTCCTTGCCGTAGTTCTCGACGGTCACGGTGATGTTCACCCGTTTGCCCTTGCGGATGACGCGGGAGGCCGCCGACTCGAGGGGAATCTTCTTGTCCGATTCCTGGGTGAAGAAGGGCCCTACGGTGACCCTGAGCTTGTTGGTCTCCGGGCCGGACGCGTCGCCCTGTGCAGGGGCCGCCGTCCCGGAGAGAATGAAACCGGAGAGCATCGCAAGGATCATCCATCTTCGCATGGCTGCCTCCATGGCCTGACGTTTCGAGACACCAATTTACAGGGAACGGCCGGGGCGGTCAATAGCGGAAAACCGGGGCCCGTGAAATATCCGTTGCATAATCGCCGCCGTCCCCTATAATCGTGCAACAGCATCCAACCAGGAGGAATGTATGAAAATAACGGGTCTCGATCGGATTGAGAAGGTCAGGATGACCATGGAGGGCGCGAAGGACGTGCTGAAGCAGGTCCCGCTGTCGAAAAACGACGGCGCCCCGAATTTTTCTTTCCGCGTCTTCACGATCCAGCCGGGAGGCCACACGCCCTATCACAGCCACGGCGTGGAGCACATGAACTACATCATCGAGGGCGAAGGGGCCGTCGTAGACGAAGCGGGCAGGGAGCACCCCGTGAAGAAAGGGGAGTTCGTCCTGGTGCTTCCCGACGAGAAGCACCAGTACAAAAACGTCTCCGCGAAGGATCCCATGGTCATGATCTGCGCCGTGCCCAAGGAATACGAGTAGGGCCTTGCGGCCCGCCGGGACGCGGAGCGGGAAAGGGGACAGTCCCCTTTCCCGCGTCCGACGGTGCCCGCAGGCCCGAGAGGGAGCCCGTTGCCATGATCCTGCACCCCTATCCCACGGTTACCCAGAGGACACGGGACGACTGCGGGGCCGCCATCGTTTCCTCCATCCTTCGCAAGCACAACATCAAGCACCAATACAGCCGCCTGTGCCGGGAACTCCACGTCAGCGACCAAACGGGGACGGAGGAGCCCGATATCGTCCATTTTCTCAACGGCAAAGGCTTCCGCGCCTGGATGACCTACGACATGACCGTCGATTCGCTGATCACCTTCATCGACTCCGAGATCCCCGTGATCCTCATCGTCCAGGCCTACAGCCGCAGCAGGAAGGAAGACCGCTATGAGGGGCTCACGAATTACGGCCACTACCTGCTCGCCATCGGCCACGACGAAGACCGGGTCATCTTCATGGACCCCGGGCTGCCTTTCGGAAGCTACGGGTACCTGACGAAGGCGGAACTGGACAAGCGGTGGTACTACGTCTCGGAGGACAACCGCAAGCTGCGTGTCGGCATCGTCGTGGAGCCCCCCAGGAAGAACAATCTCGTCCACATCCGCTGAGCCGCGTCCGCATGCCGGGGGCCGCCTCCGTACCGGACCGGGTATCTCGGCCGGGAACGGTCCATTCTGGCCCGGCAATTCCAAAATGCGTGAAACAAGAAGGTTTTTGACTCACCACCCCATCAGGCCGGGCCGAAACGGCACAGGACGAATGTCGCGTCGACAGCCGCTTCCCGGAGGCGGATATCGTGCAAGGATCGGATTTCATGGATGAATGCCGTGCCGACGTGGGCGCTCCGGCGTCCGGCATGGCTAGTGCTCCTGCGAAGTGTGAACCGGACACAGGGCTGCCGAAAGGGCGGCGACCGGGAACAGAGACGGGAGGACTTCGGCCATGGTATCGCTGACCATTACCGCCATCATCGCAGCCGCGTGCCTGCTCATCCTCCGGCACGTCCTGAATCGCAGCGCCCCGGCGACGGCGGCCGTTCCGGGCATGTCCGCGAAGGCCGCCCCGCCCCGGTCCGTTGACCGCGCCTCCCGGCCCCGGAGGGTCGAACGGGCGGAGGAGAAAGAAGAGGAGGGGGGGTGGCCCCCCGGGTTCCGGGATTCCCTGAGGGCGGGGATCGAACGGGTCCTCTCCGGCGGTGGCACCCCGGCCGACGGGAGGAATCCCATGCCCCGGATGGGCTACGATTACTCCGCAGACCGGATCAATGCCACCCTGTCCTCCGTCGGCGACATGAGCAACATCCACGCCCTCCAGCAACTCAGTCGGCTCCTGGGCGATTCCGCCATCGGGATGGGCGAGATCTCGAAGATCGTCATGACGGACCCCGTCATGGCGGGAAGGGTCCTCAACGCGGCGAATTCGGCCTATTACCGGATGCTCGGCAAGGTCGACTCCGTCAGCCACGCCCTCATGATCCTGGGCATCGTCCACACGCGCAGCGTCCTGCTCCATGACGGCCTGATGAAGGCGCTCAACCTGTGCGACGGCAGGCGCAAGGAGGCCCTGGCCGGCTTCTGGAGGCACGCGACGCTCACCGCCACCTGCGCTTCGCACCTGCAGGGGCTCTTCAGGGGCCGGCACGGCGGAAACGCCTACACGCTGGGGCTGCTGCACGACGTGGGCAAGTACGTGATCCTGGCCATCCGCGGCGAGGACGGGAAGGTCGACCGGTGGCTCGACAGCGGAAAGACCGGCCGTGAAGGGCTGCTCGAGGAAGACGAGCTCTTCGGGATCAATCACGCCGTTCTCAGCGCGGGCGTGCTCGAGAGGTGGGGCCTGCCCGTTTCCGTGCTCAGGAGCGTCGAGTACCACCATCACCCCGAGATGCTCGAATTCGGCATTGCGGACCTGGACCCGGAGGGACAGCGTCAGCTCGTCATCCTCTACCTTGCCGACCAGATCGCCCGGTGGATCGACGGGGGACCGGGCGTCGCGCCCAAGGTCGATCCGATCCACGAATCCTATCACTTCCTGATCGACCGGGAACGGCTGTGGGAGCTGCTCAACGACAGAAAATTCGTCGAATCCGTCGCCTTGGCGAAAGCGCTGACGGCGCCCGCGGCCTGATCCGGGCGACATCCTCCTTCGATCCCGGGCCGCACGGCCCCGCCTCCCCGGGGGTTATTGCCAGAGGATGCGGGCGTCGACGGCGACGCAGCCCTCCAAAGAGGCCATGACGGGATTGATGTCGAGTTCCGCCACATCGGGGTTTTCCGACGCGAAGAACGAGAGACGCTCGATCGCCCCGACGATCGCCTCCGTGTCCGCGCCCTTCTCGCCGCGCACGCCCCTGAGAAGCGGCCAGATCTTCAAGGACTCGAGCATGGCCCGCGCCGCGGCCCCGTCCACGGGAACGAGGTCGCGGCTCACGTCGCGGAAGACCTCCGTGTACACGCCTCCCTGGCCGCAGGCCAGGACGTGACCGAAGACGGGGTCGCGCTTCAGGCCCAGCAGGATCTCCCTGCCCGCGGCCTGCTCCTGGAGGTGAAAGGCCTCGATGCGCAGGCCCGGGTCCTTCGCCCGGACATTCTCCGCGATCCCTTTGCGGGCGGCCTTCAGTCCGGCGAGGGTCCCGATCCCGGTCACGATCCCGCCCCACTCGCTCTTGTGCAGGAAGGCGCGGCCGGCGAGCTTCAGCACGAAGGGGGGCTTCATGGCCCTTGCCGCCCTCACGAGGGCCGACAGGCTCCCGGCCTCGATGCCGCGCGCGGCGGGGATCCCGTAGCAGCCGAGCAGCTCAAGGGCGTCCTGGCCGAGGAGGATGCCCTTGCGCCTGCCCTTCGCGGCCAGGCCTCCGGCCCTTGCCCTGTCGACGGGGAACGAGCGCGGACGCGGCGTGCCGCGACGCCTGAGACGGTGATACCGGTAGCCGTACGAGAGCCCCTCGACGGCCTGCTCGATCGAATCGAAGCAGGCCACGCCCGGGATCCTCTCGAAGCGCTCGACGGAGGCGGCGCTGTCCAGGTAGGGCCACGCCGCGATAGGCTTGAGGTTTCCCGCTTCCCGCCTTGCCCTGTCGACGGCCTGCTCGAGATCCAGATCGCCGTGCAGCGGCGAGCCGGAGACGATGAAGACGGCGAGCACGCCATCGATGCCGGGGGATTTCAGCATCTCCGCGAGCGACAGCCGGAAGGCCTCCTCGTAGCGGCCGCCGAGCATGCCGATGGGCCAGATGTCGATGGGATTCGTCACGTGGACCCAGTCGGGTAGTCCGGCCCGGAGCTTTTCCCGGAGATCTGCGGGCATCTTCCCGAAAACGAGCCCGTGCTCTTCGGCGGTGTCCGCGGCCATGATGCCGCCCGCCCCGGTGGCGGTGACAACGCCGAGCCGCGGGCCCTCCATTTCGCCGAGAACGGCAAGGGCGTGGATGGCATCGCGCATCTGGCCCCCCGTGCGGACACGGAGGACGCCGGCGCGCTCGAAGGCGGCGTCGTAGACGTCGTCCTCGCCGACCAGCGAGCCCGAATGGGACAGCGCGGCCTTCGCCCCCGCGGCGCTCCGGCCCGTCTTGATCACGATGACGGGCTTGAGGCGGCTCGCCCGGCCTGCCGATTCCAGAAATGCGGGGCCGCGCTTGAGGCCTTCCATGTGGACGACGATCACCTTCGTTTCCGGGTCGTCCGCGAGGTAGTCCAGGGCGTCGGCGATATCGAGGTCGCAGGCGTTCCCCACGTCGATGGCCTTGCCGATGTCGTGCCAGGAGAGATTGCGGGACGCCACCTGGAGAACGCCCGTCTGCGCGACGAGCGACACGGGAAGGAACCGTTCGGGGAAGGGGATGTCGATGAAGGCCGTGTTGAACCGCCGGAAGTTGTTGACCACCCCCAGCGTGTTGGGGCCCATGACGCGCACGCCGCTTTCTCGGGCGCGCGCCGCGAGTGCGTCCTGGAGGCGGCGGCCGCGTTCGTCGGCGTCGGCGAAGCCCTGGCTGATGACGATCACGCGCCGGATGCCGGCCCGGATGCAGTCTTCGAAGGCCGCCGCCACCCGGTCGCGGCCGACGGAGATGACGGCAAGATCGACAGGCTCGGGGATGTCGGCCAGGGCGGGATGGATCTTCATTCCCAGGATGTCCCCGCCGGCCGGGTTTACGGGATAAATGCGGCCCCTGAAGCCGTAGCGGAGCATCATCTCCGCGTTGTTGAAGGCGCCGGCCCCCGTCCTGCGCGGGGTTCCGATGAGTGCGACGGATGCAGGGTCCATGAACTTGTGCATCGTGAGTCCTCCTCCAGGGGATTGCGGGGTCCGTACCGCCCCTGCAGGATCCCCGCAGGGGGCGCTCGTTCACGAAGAAGAACGAATCCCTTGACGCATGTCCGCCCGCCCCGGGAGGTGCGGGTGCCGCCATTCCCGGGGCCGGCGGCGGCAACGCCCGTCATTCAGGGCGAGGCGCAGATCCGGTTCTTCCCCCTCCTCTTGGCCTCGTACATGAGCCGGTCGGCGCGGTTGATGAAATCCTTCATGTCCTCGCCGTACCGGTACCCGGTGATTCCGATGCTCACCGTCTTGGCCTCCTCGCAGCCCGGGACGGGGCGGAACCGTTCAGCGGCGAATTCCGTCCGGATTCTCTCCGCCACCACCTCCGCCTGGTCCCTCTCGGTTTCCGGCATGAAGACGGTGAACTCCTCTCCGCCGTACCGGAAGGCCCAGTCGGTGCGCCGGATGCACCGCTGGATGGTTGCCCCGATCCGCTCCAGGACCCGGTCGCCCTCCATGTGCCCGTAGGCGTCGTTGAACCGTTTGAAGTCGTCGATGTCGAGGAGCAGCAGGGACAGGGGGCGCCCGTAGCGCTCGGTTCGCTCGATCTCGGCCTGCAACAGGTTGTAGAAATGCCGCTGGTTGTAGAGGCCCGTGAGATCGTCGGTGATGCTCAGCTCCATGTAGCGCGACTCGCTCTGGCGCAGGGCCTCCTCGGTCTTCTTGTGCCCGTCGATCTCCCTCTGCAGGGCCTCGACATGGCTGCGGATGCGGCCCGAGAGGGTCGAGATGATCACGGCGATGGCCAGCAGGGCGAGACCCCGGATGCCGCCTTCGACCAGGGCCCGCGTGTCGCCGGGGGAATGGAAGAACACGAGAAGCAGGTAAACCATCACGAGAAACAGCGAGAGCAGGAGCCCCCGCTCCCTGTACTGGTACGACGCAATGAGGATGGGAATGTAGTAGAGGTGTACGAAGATGCCCGTGATGTCCTCGGAGAGACAGTACACGGAAACCAGGACGGCGAACACCGACGTGGCCGCCGTGTAGAACTGCCAGTGCTTGTCGCTCAACGTCGTCTCCTCCTCAACGCCTCCCCGTCGAGCACCCCCGGCGCAGGGGGCATCGGGCCGGCCATCCCGGTGTCTCAGCGCTTTTCGAGGTAGAGTCGCAGGGCCTCGGCATTGTTGATGAGCCGCTCCGCGGTGCCGTAGAGGAAGGTCACGGGTCCCTTTCCCATGGCCGCGATCAGCGCCTCGACGCCCGCTGCATTCCGGTCCAGCTCGGCGAAGTACCGCTTCCGGAACTCGTCCCATTTCGCGGGGTCATGGCCGTACCACTTTCGCAGCTCGTTGGAGGGCGAGATGTCCTTCGCCCAGTGGTCCACCTTCGCCTTTTCCTTCGCCAGGCCCCGGGGCCAGAGCCGATCGACGAGAATCCGCCGCCCGTCGGAGGCGGCCGGTTCGTCGTAGACGCGTTTCACGGCGATCCTCTGTTTCATCGCATTGACCTCCTGGATGCTCCCTGATTTGCCGCTCGGGGCGGCATCATGGGTTGTGCCGTCGAAAGACGGCATTGTTGCGCAGCAGGCCTCCCGCGTCGAGGGCCGCGATCGCGATCCCGAAGGCGCTCGGCGATGCGTTGACATGGACCCACGGCCCGTCCGCCGGGCCCTAGCGCGGCTTGAGCGCTTCCACCAGCCCGTCCATCCGATGCCCTTTCTGCAGGAGCCGCACGCCTGTAAACCCGGCCGCCTCGAGCCAGTCCCGGACCTCCTCGAAGGTGTACGTCGATCCGCCCTTGGTGTTGACGAGCATGTTGACGGCAAAGACCGCCCCGTCGCGGGGCTGCGTGCGATCGGGGTCCATGATGTGATCGCGGATTACGACGCGGCCCCCGGGGACGAGGGCCCGGAACACCTTGCGGAAAAGCTCACGGTTGTCCTGCGGGCTGCCCTGGTGGATGATGGCCGACAGCAGCGCCAGGTCGTGCCCGGCGGGCAGCTCGTCGCGGTAGAAGTTGCCCGCCGCGAGGCGGACGCGGCCGAGCAGTCCCGCGTCGGCCAGCCGCCTGCGGGCCATGGGGATGACCTCGGGCCGGTCGAAGAGCGTCGCCGTCATTCCCGGCGCCGCCCCGAGGAACGCGATGGTGTAGGTCCCCGAGGCGCCGCCCACGTCGAGCAGGCTCTCCGCGGCTTCCGGACCGATGGCCGCCACGATTTTTTCCGCCAGGGGAAGCCCTACGACGTGCATGGCGCCGATGAAGGCGGAAAGCTCGTCGAAACGGCCCCCCGCGTCGGAGGCGAGGGCCTCCTGCGGCCCTGTTGCCCTGACGGCGGGCGTGAGGCCGGACCAGCTCTCCCAGAGATGGGCCGCATGGAGGACCATGGGAATCACGGACCGGGGGCTCCCGCCGGACAGAAACGGGGCGGCCGCGGGGGGCGTGCGGTAGGCGCCGTCCTGCTTTTCCAACAGTCCCATCGCCGCAAGGGCGTCGAGCAGCACGGTCAGGGCGCGGAGGTCGCAGTGGAGCATGCCGGACAGGCCCTCGGCGGTTTGCGCCGTCTCCGCGAGCGGGGTGAAGAGGTCCAGCTCCGCGGCGGTCAGCAGGATGCGGCTCTCCATGAACTGCCGCGCCAGCCTCAGGACGGCTTCGGGGGTGTCGTAGCTCATGCCGGCCTCGCCGTTATTCCTTCAGAACCCTGTAGCCCGCCTTCTTCCAGCCCTCGACGCCGTCGGACAGGGCCTTGGCGTTGGCGTAGCCGAGCTTGTTGTACCTGGCCGCCTGACCGGCGGCCGTGTGCTCCTTCGTTCAGGCGCAATAGAAGACGATCTCCTTGTCTTTGGGGAGCGTCGGCAGCATTTTCTGGAACTCGGCGAACGAGACGGCCCCCTCGAGCCGCAGGGCGCCGAATTTCTCTTCGTCTTCGTAGCCGCAGACCAGGAGGGCCCGGCCGGCCATGACCTTCTCGTAGGCTTCCTTTGGTGTGATTCGGGCGGCAGGCATGCTGTCCTTCTCCTTCATCCGGTATTCGCCCGGCGGGCGGTCGACCGGAATCATCTTATCATAGTCGGCTTGACTTCCCAAGTCTCCCGAAAGGAGTGGCGTTTTGGCCTGCTCTCTGCTAAATATGGTCCCGTTCTCTCATGGGAAAGGGAAAGAGGCCATGACCGGCGTGTTCATCTGTCCGGTAGACGACGAATCGGCCGCCTTCGGGCCGGCCCTGGAGATCGGGTGCGCCCTCGGCACGGTACTGCCCTTCATCAACGATGCGGGCGAGGCCGAAGTCATGAAGAACCTGTACCCCGGCGGCCACTGTCACGTCTGGGGGGTGCGGGACGAGGGGGAAAACCGCCCGGTCTGGGAGGGGATGGCCGCCGGCGACCTCCTGCTGGGGTATCGCAACGGCGCCATCCTGACGGCCTCGACCGTTCTGTACAGGACCCGGAACCCCGTCCTGGCGGATCGTCTGTGGGGCGGCACGCCGGAGAGGCCTTTCGAGCTGATGGGCTTCACCGGCAGGCCGCATGTCGGCGAGGTCCCGATCGTTTCGCAGATGCTCGGATATCTGGACCCGGATTACCGCGGGTTCACTCGACTCGGCCCGGAGAAGTGCCGGGCCATCCACAACGCCTTCGGGTCGCTCGAAATGTTCGTCCGGCTGGGCCTGCGGTACGACTTCCCCTTCAACTTCCGCCACTCGGAATAAAAAAGGCAAGGTGCGGACACCTTGCCTTTTTCGTCATGCGCCTGTCCTGCAGGATCAGTCGCTCAGCTTGGCGATCTCCTTCGGTTTGACCATCATATCCATGTAGCCGTACTTGTGTTCCTTCAGCTCCTGGGGCGTCGGGAACCGGCGGTCCGGGGCATTCTTGAACATCCAGTGGTTCAGCTTGATGCCGAGCTTCTCCACGGCGGCCTTCTCCAGCGCCTCGCGGTCATCCGGGTGGGCGATGGAGATGATCTTCTTGGCCTTCTCGGCGTCGGTGCAGCCCATGATGTTGACGATGCCGTACTCGGTGCAGATGTAGGTGACGAGCTGGTCGGGGACGGTCACGACGCTGCCCTGGTCCAGCATGGGGACGAAACGGGAGCGGCCCTTGGCGTCGCGGGACGTTCCCGCGAGGATCGCCCGGCCGCCCTTGGCCAGCGAGGCGCCGATGGCGAACTGGAACTGGCCGCCCGTCGAGGAGATGGGACGTCCGCCGACGTTGCCCGCCGCGTCCTGGCCCCGGAGGTCGATCTGGGCGAAGTTGTTCACCGTCACCATGTTGTCCAGGGAGGACAGGGTAATGAAGTTGTTCGTGTAGCCGATGTGGTAGCCGGCAAACTGCGGGTTGCGGTGCACCCACTCGTAGTAGCGGGGCGTGTCGACGGGCATGATGTAGGCCCAGCCGCAGCGGCCCTTGTCGATGTTCTTCCGGGAGTTGTCGACGACGCCTGCCTCGAGGAGCGTGAAGGCGTACTCGCCGATCATCTCGCTGTGGATGCCGAGGTGCTTCAGGCCGGAATCCCGCATGCCGAGGACGACGGCCGTGGGAAGGGCGCCGATGCCGACCTGGATGCAGTCGCCGTCGCGCATGATGGAAACGCAGTGGTTGGCGATCGCCTTCTGGATATCATCGGGCTTGATGTCCTTCTCGGCGATGTAGGGCCACTGGTTCTTCGGGTCGTCCACGTCCACCTCGATGAAGTAGTCGACCTCGTCGATGGGCAGATTCATGCCGTCGCCGCCCTCGCACCAGGCGTAGTCCGAGCGGATCTCGCAGACGAACTTCTTGCAGGTCTTGGCGACGATCATCCAGTTGTTGACGCCGTAGCTGGCGTTCACATAGGTCCCCTGAGGCACGGCGCAGGCCTGGATGCCCCAGTCCATGGCGCGTTTGGCCTTTTCCTTCCGGTAGAAGCGGGCGTACTCGGCGTCCATGCCGATGGCCCATCCCCAGTGCTTCCAGTCGACGCCCTTGTACCCCTTGGTCATCAGGCCGCGGGTGGTGGGCAGGATGAAGGCCTCGTGCAGGACGTGGTACTTGGCTTCCATGTCGGCGGCGGCGCAGAAGTTGTTGCCGATCATGATCGCCTGGTTCCAGATCTCGATGTTGTTCAGGTCGCCGGGGCCGGGACCGAGGCGTGCGGCCAGGGCTTCCATGCTGGCGGTCGTATCGGACCCGGGGCCGCCGCGGTTGATCCATTCGCCGGGCTTGACCATTTCCGCCCACTTCTTGGCGGTGATCGTCTTGTCCCGAAGCTTCTGCTGCACGGGCGTCGGCATCCAGACTTTCTCTTTGTTTGCGATTTTCTGCTGCGGCATAGTCGATGTTCCTCCTTGTTCAGTTGATCATGTCGTCATTGAGCCGTTTTCTCTCCGTCGTTGATGATTCTCGTAAAAAGACAAAAAAGATAAGATGCCGGTCGGACCCCCTCCTTTCTTTAGATGAATTTCTGCGAATTGTGTCTCCCACAATCGTATCTGCGTGCCTGCCATCCACGGCGCGGAAATCCCTGATGTTTCGGCGCAGGAAATCTCTGGCGCAAGATTGCGAGAATCGGGTACCATGCTTCAGCCGATGCCCGAGAATATCCGGGTATCGTGCTTGTCATGAAGACGAGAAAACGGAGGGCCTCTCCCCTCGAGCCGCCTGTCCGCAAGGCCGTGATGCCTCAAGGACGGGGCTTTATGAGTCCCGGAATATCCCGATTGCGGGGATGCCGTGCGAATTCCGGGAACCGGCAGGCGTCCCGGGCTGACTGATCCCTTTCCCGTGGCGCCGCCGCGTCTCTGTCATCCGTGTCAGGTAGGTCGAAAACCCTTGCGGGATCAGCAGTTGCAGCTGTAGGGCTGCCTGTTTCCATGCCTGGGGACCCCGGGGGCGATTTTCGATTTCCTGAACTGATAACAAAAAAAAGATACGAAATCAAATCCTTTTTGCTCTTTTTCCGGGATTTTCGGACGGCCTGCCCCGCGGGAGGCCGGCGGAGGTGTTCCCGGGTGATTTCAACAGGGGAGGGAGGCGGGAATGCGCTGCGGCCGGCCCGCGGCCCCGATGCAAACCGGGCCGCCGATGCGCCCTCAAGCGCCACGACGGCCCGGTTCTCACCCCTTCTTCCCTGTGTCCTGAATGCTCAGCGCGCCGCCCCCGAGTGCCGTTCGCTCTCCACGGGGTAGAGCCGCGCCTTCCCGTCGTTCTTTTCCTCCGGGGCCGTTCCGTTGACGTCATAGGTCTGCCGCAGCCCGAACTCGGCCTGCTTGCCCTTGTTCCACTGCTTGACGGGCCGCAGGTAGCCCACGACGCGCGAGTAGATCTCGGTGGCCGTTCTGCACTCGGGGCAGGCCTCGACCTCGCCGCGGATGTAGCCGTGGTCCGGGCAGACGCTGAAGGTGGGCGTCAGCGTGAAGTAAGGCATGTGGTAGGTCTCGCAGATCTTGCGCACCAGCACCTTGGCCGCCTCGGGCTCGGCGATGCGCTCGCCGATGAAGGTGTGGAACACGGTGCCGCCCGTGTACTTCACCTGGATCTCGTCCTGCAGGTCCAGGGCCTCGAAGACGTCGTCGGTGTAGTTCACCGGCAGCTGCGTCGAGTTGGTGTAGAAGGCGGTCCCGCCGTTCTCGTTGGCCGAGATGATATCGGGGTACTTTGCCTTGTCGATCCGCGCGAGGCTGAAGGATGTTCCCTCGGCCGGGGTGGCCTCCAGGTTGAAGTTGTTGTCCGTCTCGGCTTGGTACTCGAGGAGCCTGGCGTTCATGAAATCCAGCACGCGCTTGGCGAAGTCCATCCCCTCGCGCTCGGCGATCGTGCGGCCCATGAGGTTCAGGCAGGCCTCGTTCATGCCCACGAGCCCGATCGTCGAGAAGTGGTTCTTCCAGTAGCTGCCCATGCGCTCCCGGATGCCCCTGAGGTAGTACTTCGTGTAGGGGTAGAGGTTGCGGTCCGTGAAGGTCTCGAGGACCTTGCGCTTGATCTCGAGGCTCTCCTTGGCGTGGTACATGAGCTTCTCGAGGCGCTCGAAGAACTCCTCCTCGGACTTGGAAAGATAGCCCAGCCGCGGCATGTTGAGCGTCACGACGCCGATGGAACCCGTCAGGGGGTTGGAGCCGAAGAGGCCGCCACCGCGCTTGACGAGCTCGCGGTTGTCGATGCGGAGCCGGCAGCACATGCTGCGGGCGTCCTCGGGGCTCATGTCGGAGTTGACGAAGTTGGAGAAGTAGGGCACGCCGTACTTGGCCGTCATCTCCCAGAGACCCTCCATCAGGGGATTGTCCCAGTCGAAGTCGCGTGTGATGCTGTAGGTGGGGATGGGGAACGTGAAGACCCTGCCCTTCGCGTCCCCCTCCGCCATCACCTCTAAGAACGCCTTGTTGAAAAGGTTCAGCTCTTCCTGGAACTCTCCATAGGTCTCCTTCCGGGGCACGCCGCCGATGATGACATGGCGGTCGGCGTAGTGCTTCGGCACGTTGACGTCGAGGGTCACGTTGGTGAAGGGCGTCTGGAAGCCCACCCGCGTGGGGACGTTGATGTTGAAGATGAACTCCTGCAGGGCCTGCTTGACGTCCTGGTAGGCAAGCCGGTCATAGCGGATGAAAGGCGCCAGCAGCGTGTCGAAGTTCGAGAAGGCCTGGGCGCCGGCCGCCTCGCCCTGCAGGGTGTAGAAAAAGTTGACCACCTGCCCCAGGGCGCTGCGCAGGTGCCTGGCCGGGCGGCTCTCCACCTTGCCCGTCACGCCGCGGAAGCCCTCGATGAGCAGATCGTAAAGGTCCCACCCGACGCAGTAGACCGAAAGGAGGCTCAGGTCGTGGATGTGGAAGTCCCCGTCGGTGTGGGCCTTCTTGATCTCGGGGGTGTAGATCTCGTTGAGCCAGTAGACCTTGCTCACCTCCGAGGAGATGTAGTTGTTGAGCCCCTGGAGGGAGTAGTCCATGTTGGAGTTTTCGTTGATCTTCCAGTCCATCTTCTGAAGGTACCGGTCCACCAGGTCCACTTCCATCTTGTTGACGACCTCGCGCAGCCGCGCGTGCTGGTCGCGGTAGATGATGTAGGCCTTGGCCGTCTTGCGGTACGGGGACTGGAGCAGTGTCTCCTCGACGATGTCCTGGATTTCCTCGACGCCGGGTATGCGGTCGCCCAGGAGCTGTCCGGCCAGCGCGAGCACCTTGATGGTCAGGCGCCGCGCGGTTTCCGTTTCGTACTCTCCAGTGGCTGCCCCGGCTTTGGCGATGGCGCCGGTGATCTTTTCCGGGTCGAATTTGACAATACGTCCGTCACGTTTCCGAATCTGAGTAAACATTCGGCTCCCCCTTTGCTTAGATTTGATAGAACGCGAGATTGAGAATGAGATGGACAGGAGTCGGTTTGCGTCCCCTCTACGCAAAGTGTCCGTGTCACACAAGATATAGTGGTGCAATTTTGATGCAAACACTACATCTAGTCAAGAGAAAAATGAAAAAAACTTTCCAGGGGCTGCCATACGTATAACTCATCGAAATCTTTCATGGTATGCTGCATTCGTCCCGCGGCGGCCACCGCGGGGCGAAAAAAATCCGGGGGCGGCAAATCGCGCATTTTTCAGGCAAGTGCCCGTTTTTTGACAGGGTTTTGACCTCTCGGTATCCTGTGACCCGCTCGTGGAGGGCCTTTCAGGGTCCTTCGGCCCCCGGTGACGGGTTTTCTCAAAGCGTCAAAAAAACATACAACATGTAGGGGCCTCGAAAGGCATGCGGTCCCATATGTTGGGGTTCATGGCTTCGGGCAGGCGAGAAGGGTAGCGGTTCGAGCGGAGAAATGCAATACCAGATTAATCCCAGGGGCTCGGGCAAGCATGCTGCGGATACCCTCTTTTTCCCTTGTGATACCCGGGTCCCCGAATCCGATAGCCTGCATCAGGGTTTCTGCGCCACGTAGAGGTGGCAGACGCCGAAGGTAAAGGGCCTCGAGACGGCGAGGCGGAACCCGTTTCTGAGAATCCGCTGCTCGAGGGCCGCAGGCGGCTCGAAGTCCAGCACGGAGTCGCGCAGGTAGACGTAGGGTTCCTTCCTCCCGGCCACGGCGGCGCCGATGAACGGCAGGATCCGCTTGAAATAGAAAAGGTAGACTTCGCGGATCACCGGTGTTTCGGGAAGGGAGAACTCCAGGATGGCAAAGCGGCCGCCGTGCTTCAGGACGCGCCGTGTCTCCCGGAGCAGGCTGTCCATGTCCTGGACATTGCGGATGCCGAAGCTGATCATGGCGTGATGGAAGCTGGCATCCCGGAAGGGCGTGCGGGTGCCGTCGCCCTGCAGGAAGGCACAGCGGTCGCGGCAGGCGCTCCGCTGTGCCTTGTTCACGGCCACGCGGAGCATCTGCGCGGACAGGTCGATTCCGGCCACCCGGCAGTCGGCCTGGCGCGCGGCCTCGATGGCCATGTCGGCCGTTCCCGTGGCGATGTCCAGGACGCGCTCCCCGTCCCGAATGCCGAGGGCGCTCACCGTGCGGCGGCGCCAGAGCCGGTCGATCAGGAGCGACAGGGTGCGGTTGCCCCGGTCGTAGCTCTCCGCCATCCGGTCGAAAAGCGACCGCATGACCCCGGGCCGCTTGTCCATTTGATTTTTTCCGGCCGATGCGCCCACGGCAACGCTCTCCCGGCGGATTGATATACACGCCTTATATAAGGAGGTAAAGGATTTTCGTCCGCCCGGTCCATCATGTCCGTTTCGTCCATCCGGCCGGGCCGCCGCACGGCCCGAACCGGACATCCCGGACCCCTTTCCGCCCTGAACCCCGACTTGGTCTTGCCCCTTGCACTCACCCGTCGTTTTGTCCATAATGGGCTTGTCTCATCCGAAGACGTTGTCGGCGTTCTTCTTCCCGCGTTAACCCCCGGATTGGCTGCAGGGAGTATCCCTGCCTTTTGTGACTCGTGAGGAACCCTATGAAGACGCTCGGGATCTGCGTCGGGGCGTCCACGATCAGTGCGGCATGCCTCGAACGGGACGAAAGCGGCGCGATTACGCTGATTGACACGCGCATCGAGGCCCATCACGGAAATCCCCGCCGCACCCTCTTGGAGCTGCTCGGCGGCGTCGACGCGGCCCGCTACGACCGCGTGGGCGTCACGGGCAGGAGGTTCCGCCAGTTCCTCAACCTCTCCTCCATTCCCGAGCCCGAGGCCGTGGAGCATGCCCTCGGCCATCTCAACGGGCGGGGCGGGAATCTCGAGGCCGTCGTCAGCGCCGGCGGCGAGACCTTTCTCGTCTACACCCTCGGGAAGGACGGCCGCATCTCGACGGTCCAGACGGGCAACAAGTGCGCCTCGGGCACGGGCGAGTTCTTCCTCCAGCAGGTCAAGCGCCTCGGCATGGGCGTGGAGGAGGCCACGGGGCTTGCCCGCTCGGAGAGCCCCTACCGGGTCTCGGGACGCTGCAGCGTCTTCTGCAAGAGCGACTGCACCCACGCCGCCAACAAGGGCGTGCCGAAGGGGCGCATCGCGGCGGGCCTGTGCGAGATGATGGCGGGGAAGATCCTCGAGATCCTCGGGCGGGTCCCCAGGCGGGACATCATGGTCATCGGGGGCACGGCCCGCAACGGCGTCGTGATGGACCGGCTGCGCGAGGAGATCGCGAATCTCCAGGTCCCCGACGAGGCCCCTTACTTCGAGGCGCTCGGCGCGGCCCTCTGGGCCCTCGAGCACGAGACGCTCCCTTATACGGGCCCCCGCGGCCTTTTCCGAGGCGCGGAGAGCTCGTTTGCCGTCCTTCGTCCCCTCTGCGACTTCAGCGATCTCGTCGAATTCAGGCCCTCGCGCAGGGCGGAGGCAAGGGCGGGGGACGTGCTGATCCTGGGGCTCGACGTGGGCTCGACGACCACGAAGGCCGTCCTGCTGCGCAGCGGGGACGACGCCGTTGTGGCCTCCGTGTACCTGCGCACCGACGGCGACCCCGTGGGCGCCTCGCGCGCCTGCTATCGCTCGCTCTGCGAGCAGCTGGGCCCGCTTTCCGCAGGGGTCCGCATCGAGGGCCTCGGCGTGACGGGCTCGGGCCGCCAGATCGCGGGCCTGCACGCGATGACGGAGGGCATCGTCAACGAGATCGCCGCCCACGCCGCCGCCGCCGTCTGGTTCGACCCGGGCGTCGACACGATCTTCGAAATCGGCGGCCAGGACGCCAAGTACACCTTCCTGACGGGAGGCGTGCCCTCGGACTACGCCATGAACGAAGCCTGCAGCGCGGGGACGGGCTCCTTCCTCGAGGAGGCGGCCCGGGAGTCGCTCGGCATTGCCACGGAGGAGATCGCGGAGATCGCACTGCGGGGCAGGCGTCCCCCCGACTTCAACGACCAGTGCGCGGCCTTCATCAACAGCGACATCAAGCGCGCCTTCCATGAGGGGATCGCCCGGGAGGACGTCGTGGCGGGCCTCGTCTACTCGATCTGCATGAACTACCACAAGCGCGTGAAGGGCAGCCGGGCCGTGGGCCGGACGGTCTTCATGCAGGGCGGCGTGTGCTACAACCGCGCCGTGCCGCTGGCCATGGCCGCCGTCACGGGCAGGCGGATCGTCGTCCCTCCCGAGCCCGGCCTCATGGGCGCCTTCGGCGTGGCCCTCGAGATCAAGCGCCGCCTCGGGCTGGGGCTCATGCGCCCGCAGCGATTCTCGCTCGAGGCCCTGCGCGACCGGGAGATCGGGCACGGCGAGCCCTTCCGGTGCAACGGGGGCGCCGAGCGCTGCGACCGCCGCTGCGAGATCGCCCGCATCCGCATCGAGGGAAGGACCTATCCCTTCGGGGGGGCCTGCAACCGCTGGGTCAACCTGCGCGTCGACCGGAAGGCGGACACGGCGGGCCTGGACCTCGCGCGCGCCTGGGAGCGTATCGTCTTCGAAAGGCAGGATGCGCCGGCTGCCCGGGCATCGGGAACCGTCGGCCTCAACAGGTCTTTCTTCACCAACGCCTGCTACCCGCTCTACAGGCGGTTCTTCGAGGATCTGGGGCTCCGGGTCGTCCTGCCCGAAGCGATCCGGCAGGAGGGCGTCGACCGCAGGGGGGCGGCGTTCTGCTGGCCTGCCGAGATCGCCCACGGCTATCTCCAGGACCTGCTGGACCGGGAGATCGACTGGCTCTTCCTGCCCCACTTCAAGGGGGGCGATCCGCGAAACGGCGGCGGCACCGGGCGGGGGCCGTCCAAGAGCATCACCTGCCCCATCTCGCAGGGAGAGCCCTACTGGCTGGGGACGGCCTTCAAGGACCACCCCGCCTGGAGGGCCCTGAAGAGGGGTGGCCGAATCCTGTCGCCCGTCATCGATTTCTCGAAGGGCCACGCCGCGGTGCAGGAAGCCTTTGCCGCGATGGCCCGGACCCTCGGCAGGACGGCCGGGGAGGGGCGGCGCGCGTTCGCGGCCGCCCTGGAGGAGCAGGCGGCCGCCGCGCGGCGGATGAGGGAGGCGGGGCGCAGGGCCCTCGAGGAGCTGCAGGCCGACCCGGGCGCCTTCGCCGTCGCCCTCTTCGGGCGTCCCTACAACGCCTTCGTGTCCGAGGCGCACATGGGCATCCCGCGGAAGCTGGCGACGCGGGGCGTCCGCGTCATCCCCATCGACCTGCTTCCCATCGACGACGAACCGGTGCACGGTCAGATGTACTGGTCGGCCGGCCAGACCATCCTCAAGGCGGCGCGCTTCGTGGAGCGCCACCAGCAGCTCTTCGGCTGCTACGTCACGAACTTCTCCTGCGGGCCCGACTCGTTCCTCATCGGGTATTTCCGGGACCTCATGGGGGAGAAGCCCTCGCTCACCCTCGAGCTCGACAGCCATACGGCCGACGCGGGCCTGGAGACGCGCATCGAGGCCTTCCTCGGGATCGTGAGGGCTTGGCGCGAGGTGAGGGGTGGCCGGAGGGCAGGGGAGCGCCAGCCGCTCCGGGCCTTCGCGCCCTCGCGCTTCGATTACCGCAATCAGCGCTTCATCGACTCGAAGGGCAAGGCCCACTCCTTCTTCGACCCGAGGGTGCACCTGCTGTTTCCCTCCATGGGCCGCCTCAACTCGGAAGCCATGAGCGCCGTCTTCCGCGGGCTGGGCATCCGCAGCACCTGCCTGCCGCCTGCCGACCGCAGGGCCCTCGAGACGGGAAAGGGACACAGCCTCTGCAAGGAGTGCCTGCCCCTGCAGCTCGTGACGGGCGGGCTGCTGAACTACCTCGAGGGGCGCGAGCGGCGCGACGAGCTGCTTCTCTACGTGATGCCCACCACCTCGGGGCCCTGCCGTTTCGGGCAGTATGCCCCCTTCATCGAGGGGGTAGTGGAGAAGCTGCGCTTCGACGACGTAGCCCTTTTCTCGCTGTCCGGCGAGAACAGCTACTCCGACTTCCACGGCAGCTCCTTCACGAAGAAGGCCTGGACGGCCGTGGTGCTGGCCGACGTGATGCACGACGTCTACTCCATGCTGCTGGCCTGTGCGGCCCGGAGACCTCCCGCCCTGGAGACGTTCCGGGCGGAGTGGTCGCGCATGCTGGGGGTCCTGGAACGGGGCTGCGATCCCCGGGAACTTGAGGAAACACTCAACGGGGCCGTGGAGGCGCTCGGCCGGATCGAACTGCGGCGCCGTCCCGAGGACACGCCGCTCGTGCTGCTGACGGGCGAGATCTTCGTGCGCCACGACGACCTGTCGCGCCAGCGCCTCGTCGAGAGGCTGGCCGACGAGGGCTTCGCCGTGAAGGTCTCGAGCGCCATGGAGTGGATCTACTACACCGACTGGTGCTACGCGAACCGGATGACGGCCGACGACATCTCCTTCAGGCAGCGGCTCCGGCTCATGGTCCGCCAGGCTGTCATGAGGCGCCGGGAGCGACTCGTGAAGAAGGCGATGACGCCCTCGGGGCTCCTTCCGTACCGCCTCGAGGATGTGGGTTCCCTGATCGGCGGGGTGCGCCACCTCGTGAGCCCGCAGCTCGTGGGAGAGGCGATCCTCACCGTGGGGGCGGCGCTTACCGAGGTGCCCGAGCACTACTGCGGCGCGATCGCCATCGGACCCTTCGGCTGCATGCCGAACCGGATCGCCGAGGCGATCCTCTCGAGGGAGATGAACCGGGAAGGGAAAAAGGCGCTGCGGGGAAACGGCGCCCGGGCCCGGCGCATCCTCGAGAGGTTCGACCACCTGCCGTTCCTAGCCATCGAGAGCGACGGCAGCCCCTTCCCGCAGATCGTCACGGCGCGGCTCGAGACGTTTCTCCTGCAGGCCCGCAGGGTCCACGAGGCAAAGAGAGAGGGACGTTGTTGACTAATTCTACTAACTCCAAGGTTGGATGGATGACAGACGATCAGGGCCATGCGAGTTATTCGAATTAGTAAACAACGTCCCTTAATAAAAAGGGGAATCTCTCCCCCCTCCTTCCAGAAAAGAGAGATTCCCCGGGGATGGCCCGGGCGAACCCGGGACGAGAACATCCTGTCCAAGGGCCGTCAGGCATCGAGACGGATCGTTGCACCCTTCGATCCCTGCGGGCTGCCCGACAGCAAGACAGAGGCCGGACCGTCCATGACGATGAGGCCGCGTTTCAGAGACTCTCTTCCTTGATCCCCTCCAGGGTGTCTCTCTCCGGGTGATGAACGACGGCCCGGCCCCTGTCTGCGCAAAATCCTAGGGAATGCGGGCGGGAAACACAATACGGCGGCCGGGTGATTTTTTTCTCGGAACGGGCTCTTAGCGAAACTAGGAAGAAAGTACTAGCCGGATACGGACGTTGCGCCTGTGGATAGGGCGCGGCGGATCATTTCACGACGAAGGTGACCCTGTCGGCCACGCGCTCCTCCCGGTCGACGAGGGTCAGCACGTGCCGGCCGCGCTCGGGCCTCCACGCGAGGGTGGCCGACGAGCCGAGGGCGCGGTTATCGAGGCGCCACTCGTGGCTGTCGCCGGCGAAGCGGCCGACGAAGGAGACCCGCTGGAGCTCCGCGGGGATGTCCGGATCGAGGGTGATGATCGTGGCCGGCTGGGGGTAGACGATGCGGGCGACGGCGTGGCGCCGCTCCACGGCGATTTCCTCCAGCGGCTCCGTCCCCTCGATGAACCACTCGACCCGCGGGGGCTCGAGGTTGTCCCGGAATCTCACCGGCCTGGCGACAACGCCCGCCGGCATCCCGGGCGCCCTCGAAACGGCGCGGCGGTGCAGACGGTCCATGATCTCGAGCCACACCGGGGCGGCGCCCGCCATGCCCGAGACGTTCCACATGGGCTCGCCCGGGAAGTTCCCGACCCAGACCCCCACGGTGTATCGCTCGGAGTAGCCCACGCACCAGTTGTCGCGCATGTCCTTGCTCGTGCCCGTCTTGACGGCCGCCCAGAAACGGGTGGCCAGCGGGTTTTCGAGACCGAAGGTCGCGCTGCGGGCCTCGCGGTCCGAGAGGATGGCCGAGACGATCACGGCCGCCCCCCTGTCCATGACGGGCACGGGTTTCTCCGCCGCATCGCCCGCGGCGATCTTCAGCCTGCTCCATTGCCCGCCGTTGGCGAGTGTCCGGTAGGCGTTCACCAGCCCGTAGAGGGTCACGTCGGCCGAACCCAGCGCGAGCGAGTGGCCGTAGTCGTCCGCCTCGCGGTCGAGGCGTTCCAGCCCGAGGGCCCGGAGCCGCTCCAGGAACGCCCCGGGCGTGACGAGCATGAGCGTCCGCACGGCGGGGATGTTGAGCGAGGCCGACAGGGCCGTCCGCAGGCTCACGGGGCCGAGAAACTCCCGGTCGTAGTTCTCCGGCACGTAGAGGCCGCCCGCCGTCGGGACCTGCAGGGGCGCATCCTCCAGGATGGAGGCCGCCGTCAGGAACCGCCTCTCGATGGCCAGGCCGTAGAGGAAGGGCTTGAGCGTCGAGCCCGCCTGCCGGAGCGCCCGGATGCCGTCCACGTGGGGCGCGCTCGAGGCGGCGCCCTGGTTGGCCGCGTAGGCCAGGATCTCCCCGGTTGCGTTGTCGACGACGAGGGCGGCGCCGTCGCGCACGTTTCTCTCCGCGAGCTGCGCGAGCTGGCGGTTGAGCGCCTCCAGGACGAACGCCTGCAGGTCCCCGTCGAGCGTGCACTGCGCCCGCCCTCCCGTCTCGGCCGCGAGCAGCATCCTCGCCACATGCGGGGCGAGCGCCACCTGGGGGCGGATCCGGTAGGGCCGGCCGAGGGCCTCGACGGCCAGGGCCGCGATCTCCTCCGCGGTCGATGCGGAACCCGTCCGCTGCGCCAGCCGCGCGGCACGGCGCGCCACGGTCTCTGCGGACATCCGGGCCGAGGGGATGAGCGAGGCAAGCAGCAGCGACTCCGCCTCGCCGAGGCCCGAGGGGTCCTTGTCGAAGAGGCCCCGCGAGGCGGCGGCGATCCCCTGCAGTTCGCCCCGGAACGTGATGAGGTTCAGGTAGGCCTCCAGGATCTCGTCCTTGGGCCAGGACCGCTCCAGCGCGAGGGCCGCGGCGAGCTGGCGCAGCTTCTCGCTCCAGGTCCTCTTTGCGCCGCGGGGTGACGCGGCCTCGTCGAGGCGGGCGGCGAGCTGCATGCTGATCGTGCTCGCGCCCCGGGAGCCGCCGGAGACGGCGTGGCGAAGCGTCGAGGCGCCGAGGGCGATCCAGTCGACGCCTCCGTGGGCGCGGAACCGCTTGTCCTCGGCGGCGATGACCGCGCTGCAGAGCGCGGGCGAGATGTCGCTCAGGGCGACCCAGTCGAGCCTTCTGCCCGCCGGGTCCACCCGCAACTCGTGGATCACGCCGCCGTGCCGGTCGATGAGTACGGCGTCGGAGAGACGGTGCGCGGCCTTCACGTCGGAAAAGGAGGGCAGCACCGGGCCGGAGAAGAAAAGCCCCGCGGCGAGCGTGCAGAAGAAGGCCGCGCAGCCGACGAAGGCGACGGCCAGGGCGAATTTCCAGCCATGGAGTGAAAAGCGGCTCACCGGTCTATTCCGTCTGTTCCGTCAAAATCCCCCCAGCCCCCTTTCCCAAAGGAGGGGCAATCGTTGTTCCCTGGACTTTGCCCCCCGTCAGGGATTCACCGACAGCGTCGCGTTCGGGATCTCCCCGAACATCTCCGGCGCGTAGAGCGCCTCGGCCCGGGTGGGGGGCATCTGGAAGGTGCCCTCGGTGTTGAGGCGCAGCGTGTAGCCCGTTCTCCAGGTCCCCTTCGGGACGTAGCGGTAGTAGAAACGGCATGCCTCGAAGGCGCGCTCGACGTAGGCTTCCTGTGCGCGGCCGGCGTCCCTTTCCCGGCCGGGCTCGAGGCCCGCGGCGATGACGGAGGAGCCCGCCGGGATGGGGTCGCTCAGGACGACCCAGCTCATGTCGGACTGGGCCTCCACCTCGAGGACAACCCGCACCACGTCGCCGCGGCTCCAGAGACCCTTGGCCTTTTTCTCCACGGCCGTCACGGTCTTCCTGATCCGGTAGCCGCTCGAGAAGGGGCTGCGGAGCGGCACGGCCGCCAGGCCCTGGACCGTGGCCCAGGGGGCGCCGTCCCCCGCGTGGGTCAGCGTGAGGGTCTGCCTCCCTGCGGGCCAGTCGAAGCGCACCGTCCCGCCCCCGGCCGTCTCCCGGGCGCCCCAGCCCACCGACGAGGACTTCGGCCCGAGCGAGGCCGTTGTACGGCCGGAGACGTCCTGCTTTTCGAAGGCCGCCGAGAACTTCTCGAAGGCGAGCGTGCCCCAGGCATTCGCCGTCGTCGTGTCCCAGCGCCCCCGCTTCATCCGGCCCAGCGCCCCCCTGGCGATGCGCGGGGCGTCCTCTTTCCAAGCCTCCAGGTCGGTTGCGGCCAGCAGCGTCCGCACGGCGTTGACGTCGGGCGTGACCATGAGCCACCACAGGCCGTCGGCCCGCTCGGTGGAGAAGCCCATCGCCGTGCCCTGCAGGTTCAGCCGCGAGCGCAGGACCTGCTGCGCCGCGTCGAGCTTCTTGGCCCGATCGGGGATGTCGGCCGTGCGCTTCAGCACGCCGATCCAGTCGATCACGGCCGAGGTGGGCCAGAGGTGGGGCTCGACGGCCACGGAGGCCAGCAGGGCGGCCTTCGCCTTTCCGTAGCGCGACAGGGCCTCGACGGCGGCGACCTTGCGGACGGCGAGGTCCGCCGTGGCCAGGTCGCTGCCGCGCCGGATGTGCCCCTCCACGAAGCCCTCGAGGCCCGCGGACATCTGCTCGCGGAGCGCCGCCGGGATCTCGAGGCCCGCCTCGTGGGAAACGGCCATCACGTAGGCCGTCAGCGCGTCGCTTCCCGTGCGGAGCAGGGGGAAGTACTTCAGCAGCCCCTCGCCGTCGAGGTAGGCCGGCAGCTCGCGCATCCGTTCCTGCCAGAGCCCCTTGTCGCGAAGGGCCACGGCCTTCGAGATCTTCTGCTCGAGGCAGCTGTAGGGGTACTGCGACATGTACTCCCGCACGCCGGCAAGGCCGTCGGCGATCCGCGGCTGCATCCGCACCGCGATTCCGCCTTTGCCGGCCATGGCGCCGGCGGGGCGCTCCACGGGAATCTCGACCCGGTCGCGGACCTGCACGAGGGTGGCCTGCCAGGTCCGGACGGGGACGGCGGGGACGATCCTCTGTACAACCCGGATGCGGTCCTCGGTCCTGCCGTCGCGTTCCACGGCCGAGATCTCGTAGTGGAGCCTGTCGACGCCGGCGGGCACCCGGATGTCCCAGCCGATCTCCTTCGACTCGCCCGGCGAGAGGCCGACGTGCAGCGTCTCGTAGTCGGTCTTCTCCTGTCCGGCCGTGACGGCGAGCCGCGTCTCGGCGTTCATGGGCCGTTCGGTCGTGTTGCGGACCGTGACGCCGGCCTTCAGGAAGTCGCCCTCGCGGGCCAGCGGCGCGATGCCGGCCAGCAGCTGCAGGTCCTGCGTCGTGCGGATGTCGGCCTGCCCCGTGCCGAAGAGGTCGGGCCCGCCCGTCGCGACGGCGACGATCCGGTACTCCGTGAGGCTGTCCTTCAGGGGAATCTTCAGGCGCGCCTCGCCCCGGCCGTCCAGCGGCACCGCCGCCTTCCAGAGAAGCAGCGTGTCGAAGAGCTCGCGGGTGATCTGCTTGCCGCCCCCGCCTCCCTGCGGCAGGGCCTTGAGGCCGAAGTGCCGCTTGCCGATCACCATCATCTGTGCCGTCGAGGTGAAGATCTCGTAGGGCCGCTGCCCCATCATCGCGTCCAGGAGCTTCCAGCTCGCGTTGGGGCGCAGGGCGAGAAGGCCCCTGTCGACGGCGGCCACGGCCAGCTCCGTCCCCTCCGGCAGCTTCTGCCCGGAGGCCGCACGGACCCGGAAGAGCACCTCCGCCTCCTGGCGCACCCTGTAGACCGGCCTGTCCGGCTTGACCTCCACGGTGAGCTCGTGATCCCTCCAGCCCGCGCGGATCTCGGCGATGCCCAGCTTCCAGGCGGGCTTGCCGGGGTCGAAGGTTGCCGTGGGAGTTGCGGCGGCCGTGCGCCCCCGGACGGCGAGGACCGAGACGAAGGCGTTGGGCACGTAGTTGCGCTTCACGGGGATCTCCACGACGGGGTGGGTTCCCGAGAGCGTCTGCACGTAGGCGTCCACGATCCCCTCGCGTTCCACCGTGACCAGGGCCGTCGCCTCGCGGAAGGGCATCCGCACCTGCAGGCGGGCCGTTTCGCCGGGCTCGTAGCGCTTCTTTTCGGGGATCAGGTCGATGCGGTCGTCGTCGCGCGCCTCGAACCACCAGTCGTCCCCGCCGGCCGCCCAGAGGCTGAACGTCGCCAGGGCAGGGTTGCCGTCGGCGTCCTTCGCCTCGGCCTGCAGGATCACGTTGCCCGACACGGGCGAAGGCGCCTCGCAGACGAGAAGCCCCGAGGGGTCCGTCCGGCCCCTGCAGTGCGGGCCCGCTTCGCAGACCGCCCGCTCGGCATCACCCGACGGGGCCGGGCAGGGCACGGCGATCCGCTTGACCTCGGAGACGTTCTCGTAGGCGTAGAACCCGCCGGCGATCCGCCTGCGGTGCGAGTAGGTCTTGCGCTGGTAGAGATCGACGGAAACCTCCACGTCGGGCACGGGGTTGCCCGCTAGGTCGAGCACGGCCACGCGATAGCGGAGCGAATCGACCGAGGCCGTCCAGGACTCCGGTTTCAGGCCCACGGCGATCTTCGAAGGGGCAAGCGGAATGTCCGCGACCGCCGTTTGGACCTCGCCGTTGGGGTCGCGGTACTCGAGCTCGGCGTGGAGGGACCTCGGCGTGTCGATCTTCGGCAGCTTCGCGAACTTCGCCCGCGCGGCGCCCGCCTCGTCGAGCTTCATCTCCTGCGTGGGGAGGCGGTGCAGCCGGTCGCGGACCGGGGCATCCTCGTCGTCCAGGCCGATCTGGTCGTAAAGCGACAGCGCCCGGGAGCCTTCCTTCAGGCGCTCTCCCGAAAAGGTGTATTCGTCGTACCCGGCGAATCCCAGCGCCCGCGGCCGGATCTCGCCGCGCAGCTTCACGGGGAGCCGTCCCGCGCCGCCCCCGGAGAAGTAGGACACGGAGAGATCGAGATCGATCTCCTTCGGCCTGACGGGGGTCGCGGCGGGTCCCTGCACGACGGCCCTCATCAGGGGGATGCGGAATTCCTCCACCCGGAAGGAGCCCGTGGCGATCTTCGGCGCGTTCCTGTCGCCCTTTCGCGCGAGGCTCACCTCGTAGGAGCCCAGGCGCGCCCCCTCGGGGATCTTCCAGTCCGTCGCGGCGCTGCCGTTGTCTTCCCAGGCCAAGGGCACGCGATATTCCTGCCCGCTGCCGTCATGGCGGATCGCCGCCTCGTCGAAGCGCGGCCGCTCCCCGGGCAGGGTGAGGCCGCTCGTCGCGGGCACCCGCAGGATGTGTTTCATGTGGACCGTTTCGCCGGCCCGCAACAGGGTGCGGTCCAGGATCGTGTGGCCGATCACGTCGTCGAGCCCGCGCCAGTCGGCCGAGGGGAGCTGGAAGCGCCAGGGCTCGATGCCGTCCTCCCAGCTCGAGTGGGTGAAGGTGGCGTCCTTCTCCGTGCGCGCGAAGACGAACAGGCCCGTCGTCATGCCTGCCAGCATGCCCGTGTGCTCGCCGTAGTTGACGGGCCAGTTGCAGCGGGCCTGCTTGTCCTGGGAGGGGAGGGCGCCCCGGATGAGGGCCAGGCCCTTCTCGTCCGTCTTTCCCTGCCAGAGCCTCTTGCCGCTGCAGTCTCGCACGGAGAGGGCCGCGCCCGGCACGGGGGCGCCCGTGTCGAGGGCCGTGACCCAGACGAGCGAGGACTCCCGGCCCCACTTGAAGTGGGCCGCCAGGTTTGTCACGAGTGCCGCCGCAGGGACGTACAGGGGCGCGGGCCGGGCCAGCAGGTGCCGGCCCAGGATGCGGCTCTCGAGTTCCACGACGTGAAAGCCCGGTTTTTCGAGGGGGATGCCGATGACCTCGAAGGCCTTCCCGCCGCCCGGGGCGGGCAGGCTGAACGCCTTTGCCGCCGCTTGACCGGCAAAGAGGGATTTCTCGCGGGTGGCTGCCGCAACGTTGCGAAGCCAGTGGATGACGCGCTGCTCCTCGGTGAGGCTCACTGTCCGCACCCTGCCCGTCACCTGCTGCGTCAGGGCGGGCGCGCCGCCCGGGGCCGTTTCCGCGTGCCCGCCCGGGCGGGCGGCGGGGTCGGGCGTTACGTGGACATCTTCCTCGGCGTCTCCCTCGACGGTGAGAAGCCGGTTTTTCAGCTCCGCCTCGATGTTGCGCACCGTCACGGGCAGCAGCGGGGCCGCGGCCTCGAGGATGCCGAAGCGCGCGGCGAACTTCGCCAGCGGAGGATAGCCCTCCGTTTTCACCGCCAGCGGGAAGCGGCTGGCGTTGGCCAGGGGGCGTCCCGCGTCGTCCTTCATGCCCCCGGGCATCTCGATGGAGAATGCCGTCTTCTCCGGGAAGGGCCCCGGGAACAGGATGAACCGGGTGTGCGTGCGGCTCTGGTCCTCCCCGGTCTTCGGTCTCCAGGTCTTACCGCCCGCGTCCTTCAGGACGATGTCCTTCACCCGGCTCAGCGGCGCCGGCGCCGAGAATGTCATGCGCATGGGCAGCACGGGGATGCAGCCGCCGCCCTTCTTCTCGCGGGGGCAGGAGAACTCGGCACGGAAGGGGGGCCGGGCCGCAAATTCGAGGACCTGGTCCTCCTCCGTGACCACCCCGCTCTTCGCGGCGATGCCCTTTCCCCAGACGAACCGGACCTGCGCCGACGGGGGAAAGGCCTGCCGCGCCCGGAGGGCCACCAGCGTTCCCTCGTCCTTCGGGATCCGCAGGGCCTTGAGGAGCTGTTCGCGCTCCTTGCCCGCGACGAGCGTCACGCCCACCCGCTCGTTCACCCCGGCCACCGAGAACCACGCGTTTTTCAGGAGCGTCTCCGGCACGGGCTGCGCATCCAGGGTGAGCACAAAGATCTGCCTCTCGTCGATGGCCGTGTCCCCCTCGTAGGGGCGGGACTGGATGATGGAGGGGCCGCCCGTGGAGAAGGAGAAGGCCGTATCGCCCGCGACGGGATCCCCTGCGAGGGACTTCACGCCGGCCTTCAGGGTGAAGCGGCAGGCGACGCCGCCGGGAAGGTTCCGCTCGAAGTCGTAGGACCAGCTCCGGGAATCGATCCAGCGCCCGCTGCCCTTTTCGGCGCACCGGATGTCAAAGGGGTCCCCCAGATGCGGGTCGCCGAAGGAGACCATGGGCTCCGAAAAGCGCGCCGTCACCTGGCGGATCTCCTTGACGACGCCCTGGGGCGCGAACATCTCGATGCGCGTCCCCCCGGCTGCGCTGAAAGCAGGCGGCGGCGGAAGGGTTGCGACGATCATCCAGGTTGACAGGAAAAAGGACGCGAAACCGCGCAACGGGATGCAGGAGGGCATGACCGACCTCTCGGGGGTGTGATTACAGGATGATTTAGCAGAAAGGGTCGGGGGGAAGCAAAGAGTTTCTTGGATGCCGGGGATCGGGAAACAGGGGGGCCGGCAAGGGTCTTGCCGGGCAGGCGTGCCGCGCCGTGCGGCCAGAATAAGATTGACTCCCCCCGGCGGCCTGTACTAAAGGGGAACCAGGCAACGGTCAGGAATCGGAAAAGGGATCTTGGCGACGAAAAAACTGTTCATTCGGACCTTCGGCTGCCAGATGAACGTCCACGACTCGGAGCAGCTGGAGGAACTCCTCAAAGTCTCGGGATATGCGAGGACGGAGAGCGCGAGGGACGCGGATCTCGTCATCGTCAACACCTGCAGCATCCGCGACAAGGCCGAGCAGAAGGTCTACAGCCAGCTCGGCCGCTACCGGCACCTCAAGAAGTCAAAGCCGAACCTGCAGATCGGGGTCTGCGGCTGCGTCGCCCAGCAGCACGGCGAGCGTCTCCTCGAGAAGGCGCCCTTCCTCGATCTCGTCATCGGCACCCACAACCTCGACCGCCTGCCCGAGTGCATTGCGCGCGCCCGGCAGACGGGCCGACCCGTCGTCGAGACGGCCTTCCGCGAGACGGTGCCCTCCATCGGCATCCCGACCCTTCCCGCGGAGGGCTCCGTGAGCGCCTTCGTCACGATCATGCAGGGCTGCGACAACTACTGCGCCTTCTGCGTGGTGCCCTACCTGCGGGGCCGCGAGGAGAGCCGGGGGTTCGAGGACATCCTCGCCGAGGTGAACGCCCTGGCCGCCCGTGGGGTGAAGGAGGTGACCCTTCTGGGCCAGAACGTCAACGCCTACGGAAAGTCCTTCGGCGGGAAGCACTCCTTCGCGCAGCTTCTGCGCGCCATCGGCGCAGTCCCGGGCATCGGGCGGATCCGCTTCACCACCTCGCATCCCAAGGACCTCTCCGATGACATCATCGCCTGTTTCCGGGAGATGAAGAATCTCTGCGAGAGCATCCACCTGCCGGTGCAGTCGGGCTCGGACGAGATTCTGGCGAGGATGAACCGGCGATACACGAGCGCCGATTACCTCGACCGCGTCCGCAGGCTGAGGGAGGCCTCGCCGGAGATCGCCATTACGTCCGACATCATCGTCGGATTCCCCGGAGAGACAGAGCAGGACTACCAGAAAACGCTTGACCTGATGGAAAAAGTCAGGTTTGATACGGTATTCTCGTTCCGGTATTCCGAAAGGCAGGGAACGGCTGCCGTGGGGCTCGGCGGCAAGGTGGATCCCGGCGAAAAACGCAGGCGGCTCATCGAGCTCCAGGCCCTCCAGGATCGTCACACGCAGGAGAAACACGACAGCCTGGTCGGAAGGACCGTGGAGGTCCTTGTGGACGGCACGAGCCGGAACACGGACCGCGACGTCACGGGACGCACGAGATCGAACAAGATCGTGAACTTCGCGGGAGGCAGGGACCTCATCGGGAGGACCGTCCGGGTCCGGATCGTGGCGGCGTTTCTGCATTCCCTGCGCGGCGAGATGCTGGAAGGGGAGGGAGGATTCCCGGGATGTTCGTCGAGATGAAGGTGTCCGGCCTGACCATCGACCCGCTGACCAACACGCCCATCGTGATCCTGAAGGATCTCGAGGGCAAACGGGCGGTGCCCATCTGGATCGGGCTCTTCGAGGCCAGCGCCATCGCCACGGAACTCGAGAAGATCAGCTTCTCGCGCCCGATGACGCACGACCTCATCCGGGACCTGCTGAAGATCCTGGACGCGAAGGTGCTGAAAATCGAGATCGTGGACCTGCGGAACAACACCTTCTTCGCCTGCATCCACCTGAATCGCAACGGCGACACGCTCATCGTCGATTCGCGGCCGAGCGACGCCATCGCCCTGGCCCTGCGGGTCAACTGCCCCATCTTCATCGACGAGAAGGTGATCGAAAAATCCCGCAACATCGACTTCGCCAAGAAGGTCGACGAACTGGACAAGAAAAAAACGGAAGAGCTCAAGGAGTTTCTGGAGAATCTTCCCGAGGAGGACTTCGGGAAGTACAAGATGTGACAGCGAGGTCACAGCCCGAAGAGGCCCTGCGTGGAAGAGACACGGCGTATTTACCTGAAGATGGGCGACAGGGTCGTACACCTGCGCTACCCGCACTGGGGCACGGGCAGAGTGGTGGAGGAGCAGAACTCCACCGTGCTCGGAGGGAACTCCTTTGTGAAGATCGTTTTCAAGGACGGCCGCATCCGCGTCTTCGACAACAATTTCGCCCACTCCTGGTGCTGTTACTACGCCGGGATCCGACGCTGCACATGATCGAAACGGCGAGTCTGCCACTGAAGCGCATAAAGTAGTCATAAACCCGGTTTTATGGACTTATTTGTGCGTTTTCGTGGCTATTTTTATTGGGGCCTGATATAGGGACATCTTCCGGCCGTCCGAACATGATTGCAGGAGAAAGCGACGGTCGGAGATAGAAGGTAAGAGGGTTTGAAGGTAAGAAGGTGATTGCAACAAAAACACGTTACCTACGGATACGCCCTTAGTGGCATTATCGGTTTTTCATTGAGCCTGTAATGGAACAGCACTTTCAGGATGTTTTCGATTCCGCGTTCGCTCCACCGGGCACCGACATCGGCCCTACGGTTGAGCTCCCTCATCTCCCGCTCCAGGGGAGCGGTCGTCGTGAAGGCAAAGCCCTTTTCGGCTTGCCAGCTGAAGGTTTCCGGCTGAGCGTTTTGGAGGTGCTCGGCCGATTGACGGAAGCCGTCACGCTGTAGCTCTTGGATAAAGGCATCGAGGCCCTCGGGGGCGCGGGGTCCTTGGCGCCACAGCAGACGCTTCAGGCGCTTCTGGTAGTGCCGGCGCCGCTCGACCTTCATGCCATCCTGCCAGAGGTAGTGGTTGAGCTGGTGTACCAGATGCCAGCGGCAGCGCTGAACGTTGGAGGCACAGGCCTTGAGGTTCATGCCCCCATCGTGCACGAGCCGTTCGACCGGCAGCCCCAGAAGCCGCTGACGCAAGGCCTCGGAGTCGCCCACGTGCAAGTGCACCAGCCGTTTGAGGATGCTCGGCCGCCCGGCCACCTCGGGACCCGGGACGGCGGTGATGGCCAGATGAGCGGCCGCGCCTCGCGGGTTCTTCCCCGCTTTGACCCGGGTGCCGTCGACCAGCACGGTTGTGCCGGCCACCTCGTCGCACGGGGCGATCGTCGCAGCCC
>ERZ1026792.171-NODE-171-length-67491-cov-8.864186_pt1 | contig 67491 bp, 45 predicted proteins | sample MGYA00520884_ERZ1026792 | MGnify/ENA primary metagenome ERZ1026792 (study PRJEB33270, sample SAMEA104284473) | anaerobic digester metagenome | biome: Anaerobic digester microbiome; feature: mesophilic sludge digester; material: Anaerobic digester biomass | place...
CCTCCAGCACCACGTCCGACCAGCCCGCCGCCTAGTAACACGCGAAAACCAGCAATCTCAACCGCAACCCTCTGCGGTGTCAATCGTTCTATGCCAGCGCGTGTCTAGCAACTGTCGAACGCGGGTCGAACATGCAGCCAGATCGCACGGGCGAATGAGGGCCTCCCCTCGTGGCTATTGGTGCGCCGGCTTGGGCGGTCAGTCCCAGTCGTCGTAGGCGAAGGTAGAGACGACATGGCTGGACCCGTCGAACACGACACCCCTGACCCTTGTCCGACCGAACTCCGCGGCCTGTCGCGAGTAGTACCAAACGAACGTAGACGCTGGAAAGATCTCGGTAGGCATCCCCTCGAGCTGCCTCACCTGGTCCCTCGACATACCCGCTGCCACGGTCTTGGAGGGCCGACCAAACGCCGCTACCACGAGTCCGTCAGTCCCGAAGACAACTCTATCAACATCGGAGAGAAGCATGACGCAGCGAAACCACCGGCAGGTCATCGGCTTCTCTTTAGAGTAGTCCCAGGTCTCGGGCATTGGGTCACGTCGCTCGGCAAGAGGCTGGCCCAGGAGTGCACGAACCTGTGCGTCCGACATGCCTGGCGTGACCGACAGGAATGTCTTTTCGCTATAGCCGGGGGCATACTCAGTCCGGTCCCATCGATACCAGACAACGACGCAGAGCACCGCGCCGAATGCGACGCCCGCGACCCCCACGAGAACCCAGGTCCTCACCTTCATGCTCCACCTCCGCATAGTTCGTTGGGGGGCCAACCGTCGGGCAGTTTCGCCTTGCACGGGTAGAACGTGGTCGGCGGTAGCGGTGAGCACACAACCTCCGATGGAACGCCCCCGCTGCAACGGAGGCGACACCGCCCGAAGTCACGGATCTTGAGGACACCTTTCTTCCTGTAGACAGCATCGACATCAACGCAGCCACCAGGCTTCGGGACCTCCACGAAGTCCGTACTGTCTTCGGCCTTGAGCTTGAGGGGCTCCGCTCTGGTGCACCTGCAGTCCGGGTCGACGCAGAAGGAACCCCCGATCCCGAACGTGCGTCGCCCGTCTGGATCCGTGTTCCGCTCTGGGTTCATGAGCGCGTAGCCGAACGGGTGTGGATCACCGAAGTTGGATAGAGGATCCGGCTGGCTGTACCTTCCCCACTTCGGTCGGTACCAACGGAAGATGTTGTAGCTGCGCTCGGTGGCGCCGTTGAGGCCGAGGTTGAGCTGCTCGGCCTCCTGGCCGGGGAAGCGCAGCGGCTGGTGGCGGTCGGACCCCGTGCGCAGGGCCCAGACCCTCCCGTACGGCTCGGCCTCGACTCGCCACAGCACGGCGCCGCTACTGGCCGTCTGCAGAAACGGCGTCCCGAGGTGGTCGCCGACGAGCCAGGTCGTCGTCGGCGTGCCGCCGAGGTCGCGTTGGGCGACCGGCTGGTCGCCGAGGACCACGTACTCGTACGCGATCGCTCGCTGCCACGCGCTCGTCAGCTCGGTCTCGGCGACGAGGTGCATGTCCTCATCGTAGTGCATGATCCGCCGCAGCGTCGGGTCCACCGACGGCGCGACGAAGCCCCAGGTGGCACCGAGGAAGACCGCCATCTCGGCCCGAGAGACGGTGGTGGTTGGGCAGTACAGGCCGGGGGCGCAGCCGGCGCTGATACCACGCCGGCTCAGCTCCTCGATCCATGCCGCCGCCCAGTGGGTCTTGGGGACGTCGGTGAACACGGTCCCCGTGGCGGGCGGTGGTGCGAAGCCGCGGTCCTTGGTGGCGAGGAGGAACACGGCCATATCGGCGCGCGTGACGGGATTGCTCGGGCAGTAGTTGCCACCGCCACAGCCGCCCGTGATCCCCTCAGCGGCGAGCTGGTTGATCCAGGCTGCGGCCCAGTGGCTGCAGGGGACGTCGGCGAAGACAGGCGTCGTGCACGCGGGTGGCGCGTAGGAGGCGCCGTGCTCGGCGACTAGGAGGAAGACCGCCATCTCGGCCCGAGAGACGGTGGTGGTTGGGCAGTACAGGCCGGGGGCGCAGCCGGCGGTGATGCCACGCCAGGCGAGGGTGTTGACGAAGGAGTACGCCCAGTGGCTGGGGCCGACGTCGTGGAAGTAGACGACGAGAGGGGCGGGGTTCGAGGTCTTGCCGGGCTCCACGGCGAGGACCGGGTAGGTCCCTGGGGTGGCGAGGTCCGCCGCTTGGAGCTGCACCTGGAGCGAGGTCGAGGATACGTAGGTCGTGGCGCGTGTCGTGCCCCTGACGGAGACCTGGGTCGAAGTGGTGAAGTTGCTCCCGGTCACGGTCAGGGTCTGTGCGGCCGACCCCACCTCGAGGCTCGCCGGGCTGAGGACGGTGACCGGGCGATCGACCGGCGCCGCCACCTCGGTACGGAGCGAACGCCCGTCGTAGCGGTAGGCAAGGCCGTCACCGGTGGCCAGGAGGTTGCGGGGGGAGTACGTGTACGAGGTAGCGCCGACGGCGGTCTCGTTGCCGGCAGCGTCGTACGTCACGGTGCGAGTGCCGATCGGGGAGGCCTCGGTCACCGAGGCAAGCTTCGAGGTCGTGCCCGCGTACGTGAACGTCCTTGTCGCCGATCCAAGCGTCATCGCTGTCAGGTTGCCCATGCTGTCGTAGGAATGCGTGCCGGTACCCCAGAGGCTCGCCCCAGCGTTGGCGGTAGTGAGTCGGTCGAGGTCGTCGTAGGCGAAGCTGCGGTTGTAGGCGCTCGACTGACCGTCGGTAATGCTCGTGATGTTCCCGTTGCTGTCGGTGCCGTAGGTGTAGCTCGCCAGCGTGCCCAGGGTGGAATGCGTAACGCTGAGGGCAGTTGGCAGGTACCTCTGGCTCATGGTCATGGTGCGCGTGACCCCGTTGCCGAGTGAGAGGGACCTGAGTGGGCCGCCGGGGAAGTAGGTCGCGGCGCTTACGAAGGTTGTCTCGGAAGGGATCGCCGCGGAGATCGGTCGGTCGGCGAAATCGAACGACGCAGTGACCTGCTTGCCGGACGGGTAGGTGGTCGAGGTCCGGTTGCCGTTGACGTCGTAGGCGTATGCCAGCACGGTGCTGTCCCCGGCTCGCTCGCGCGTCTGCAGTGTCACGAGGCCACGCCGGTCGTAGGTGAATGTGGTCTTGCCGTTCGGGTCAGCCACCTCGCGGAGCCGACCGCGGCCGAACCACGTCGGCGACACCGAGTCGTAGCTCCACGTCACCTTCTCCGTCGTCAATCCCGTGCGCGCCGACTCGGCCTTCGTGATGCGGTTGAGGGCGTCGAAAGTCCGGGTAGTGATGGCGCTGTTTGCATCGGTGACGGTAGTGAGGTTCCCTGCCGGGTCGTACTGGTAGGTGGTGGTGCCTATCACGGGGCTCGTCTGGCTTTTCATGCGGCGGAAGTCATCCCACGCGTATGTCGTTGCGTTGCCGTTCGGGTCGGTCACCGACGTGAGGTTGTCATGCACGTCGTAGGCGTAGGTCGTCACCACGTCGCCCCCGGGGACGATGGTGCGCTTCTGGGTGACGGACAGGAGGCGGTTGGCGTAGTCGTAGGCGTACAGGGTGTTGGCCGCCGTGTGCCGCTCGTCCTTGACCTGCGAGAGGTTGCCGAAGGCGTCGTAGCTGTTCGTGAGGGTGGTGCTGTCGGGGTGGACGACGGAAAGGAGCCGGCCGAACGAGTCGTAGGTGAAGCTGTCCTTTCGTGATGTCGACCAGGCACCGCATGTGGTCGCGGGCGTGGTGCAGGTGTCGAGGTCCTCCTCGGTCTTCTGGCTCATCACGTCATAAGCGACGTGCGTGCGCTCGTACTGCTTGGCGTCCGTTCCGAAGCGGATCGTGTCGGTCAGCCGGTTGCTGCTGTCGTACGCGAAGCTCAAGCCGTTGCTGCGCGGCCAGGTGGTCTTGGTGAGTCGACCCGCATCGTCGTACTGGTTGGTCGTGACGAGGTCGGGGTCGCCTAAAGCACCTTTGAGCGTCCGCGTGGTCAGGCGGCCCCAGCCGTCGTATGCCATTGTGGTCACGACGCCGTTTGGATCCGCGACGCTGAGCGGCTGCCCGAACAGGTTGTAGGTGTTGTAGGGCGCCGCAGCGGCGGCGTAGGTGGTGACGTTTCCGGCAGCATCCGTGACAGTGCTGAGCTGCCCCCGGCGAGCGAGGTCAGCGTCGGCGTCGGGGTAGTACGCGTAGGTCGTGAGGTCGGAGAGATCGGTGCGCGGCCCGTCAACGGTGAGAAGCCGCCCGCGGGCGTCGTAGCCGTAGGAGGTCGTGTAGGTGGTGGAGGCGCCGCCGACCCAGCCCTGCTCGGCGCGCGTCAGCAGCAAGCACTTGCCGTCACTCGAGTAGGTGAATGTGGTGGTGCGGGTATTGCCCGGCGTGTCCACCGACGGCATTGTCTCGGTGCTTACGAGATCCCGGCAGGCACTGTCGAGAGGGGGATAGCCCCAGGTGGTGGTCCGACTGACGCCGGCGCTGAGCAGCTCGGTTTTCGCGGTCGGCGAGGGATAGGCGGCGATGATCTCCACGAAGCCCCCGTGGGCGGCGGTCTGGTCGCGGCCGTAGGTCCAGGTTGCCTTGTGATTGGGGTCGTTGCCGACCATCTCCCACTGCTTGCGGAGGAACTGGTCGTACTTGAACGTCCTTTGCTGACCGCCGCCACACCCGCAGCCGACGCCCTGGATGTCGGTCACGACCCGCAAGTTGGGGTCAAAGGTGTAGACCGTCTGCCGACCCAGGCCGTCGGTGACCGTCGTGGTGTTGGTCCCGTAGCTGAACGTGAGGGAGTTCTGCCCCCCATCGGTCGACTGCGTCGCGAGGCGGTCGGAGCCGTCGTAGGTGTTGATCTCCTCGGCATGACCCAGCGGATCCACCACCCGCGTGAGGTTGTGGGCCCCGTCGTACTCGTACGTCCATATCTTGTTGTCGGGCATCGTCGCCGAGCACAGGTTGCCACTACCGCACGGCGAGTCGTAGGTGAAGGCCAGAGACACCCCTACTGGGGTGCTCGCGATCGCGGTGATGCGGTTCGACGCGTCGTACGCGAAGGACAAAACGCGCCCGAGCTGATCGGTGACTGTGGCTATTCGGTTGCTGGCGTCTCGGGCGAGAGTCTGGGTGTTGCCGGTCCGGTCGACCATCGACGCCAGCCGGCCGAACGCGTCGAATGTAGACTTCCTACCGTCCCACGTTGTCAGCGTAAACGTTGTGCCGGCGCTGTTATTCGAAAGGTCGGCGCCGCTGAAGGCGTCGTGGACGGCCCCCCCGGGCTGAAGCCCGAGGAAGTAGGAGCGTCGATCCTCGTCGTCGACGTACACGATCTGTCCGCTCTCGAAGAGGAGCTCCTGGCCAAAGGCGTGCCGCCAGCCGTAGCCCATGTCGCCGCTGTTCGCGCTCTGGTTGTCGTAGCGGCGGGCGAACCGAAGACCGAACGGCCCGGAGAGCTGGACGTCCGTGGTCTCGTACCAGAGGCGACCGCTCACTACGTTGCAGGGCTTGCCGGTGGCCTGGCCGCCCCCCTGGAGCTCACATCCAGTCGGTTGGGGGAGGCAGGTGGGATTGTTGAACACCAGGACGTCGACTGGGTTCGAGATGTACGTGTGCCTGATTGTGAAGGCACGCACTTTCACGGACACCTTCCCGCACGGCTGTGTCAGCGTGCCATAGCATGAGTTGGATCCGAGGTCGCAACTGAAACCGGCAGCGACCCCGTTGATGAAGACGTCGACGTTGAAGACCCCCGTGATGTCGAAGTCGAAGTCGACCTCGATGTCCTGCCCCCTCTGGTTGATGTCGTGGCGGTAGCCCTGTGGGTGCTGTGCCCAGTCGTGGTTGAACCCCGTGATCCACACGGACTGAGCGGTGGCGGCCGGCGCGATTGAAACGGCCACGACCACGGCCAGCGAAGCAAGGACCACACTGGCCGAGACGCCAGCAGGCCTTGCCAATCCCCAGCCTCGCTTCGTACGTGACCTCCTGATCGGTAGGTACAGCAGTTTCTCAGGTTCGTGACGTTCGTCACCAGGCTTCAATTGGTAGCACGAGTCAGAATATTGGGAGGTATTCCTGCGATTGTCAAGTGGGTACAGCTAACCGACCCGGCATATTCTGTGATCGGAGTCACCAGTGAGTACCTCCTTCCACGCGTTGCGATCTCAATAGCGCCGCGATGGACATGGAGGTCATCGGAACTGCTGTCGGTTGCAGGCTGGGGACACGCACCGGCCAACGAGCGGAGGCTCGCAGGCCACTCGGCCGCTCCGGTTGGCAGGGGCCGAGAGAGCGGTCGTCCGAGACGAAGCTCGGGGCGGAGGATGTACTCTGCGGTCCGGCCCAGCGTCAGGTAGCTGCCTCGGCTTTGGTCGGCCCGTCCCCGGGAGCTGGAGGTGGGGGAGGGAACAGCCGGCCGATGCGAAGCTCGACGGCGTCGAATGGAGGGATGCAGGCGGTGTCGTCCTCTGTCCAGGCGCCAATGCGAAGCCACGAGCCATCGTGGGCCTCCCACGCTTCGAGCGTGCGGGACTCGAGGTCGACGATCCAGTAGTAGGCCACGCCGCCACGGAGGTAGCCGTCGGCCTTGCGCACGCGGTCGTTTCGGCCGGTCGACGGGGAGCTGACCTCGCATACCCAGTCAGGGACAACGCGTACGGGCCGGGTGTCCGGCAACGTCGGTACGCGGCTCCGGCGCCAGCCGGCGACGTCGGGGATGTAGACGTCGTGCCGCGACAGCTCGACCTCCGGCTCGACGGCGATCCACCAGCCGCCGGGCTCCTCACTGAAGGCGTACGGCCCGCCGACGCTCCATGAGATCGCAGCCTGGGCGATTCCATGGGCTAGCGTCGGACGGGGAGCGAAGGCGATCGCTCCTCCCACGATCTCGGTGTTCTCGCCCTCGGGGAGATGCGCGATGTCCTCGAACGACGCGAGCGTGCGTGCCAGCTCTGCCATGCACTCATGCTACCACCGGCGCGGTTCGGAGTACGATGCCGCTGATGGCGGGGCTGTACGGCGGGGGTGGGTACTGGGTCGGCACCGGCGTGATGCTCGGGGTCGACGTGCTGCTTCTGCTGCTGCTCGTGCGCCGGTTGCCGGGGGCGGAGCTCGTCCAACACCGGCGGATGGTCCTGGTGACCTCGTTCCTGGTCTGGATGGTGCTGCACGCGGCGGTGTTCTGGGGCGACGCCTGGAGCGAAACTTACGCTCTCGTTCTTCCGCCCGCGGCACGGCTGGTGCTGCCGCTGTTCCTCACCGTCGCCTACACGATCGTGGCCAAGCTGTTGCTCGACTGGCTGCCGCGGCTGCCTGGGCCGGCGGTCGTCTGGTTCTGCACGCTCGGCGCCGCTGTGCAGTCGCTCGAAGGGGCGTGGGAGCTGTTCGGGCTCGACATGCTCCACCGCGTGCCGAGCCTCCGAGCTGTCGGCGTGCCGGCGCTGCTCGCCTACGGCTTCGCCGAGTCGGTCTTGCTCTGGTGCACCGTCCTCGCGCTCGCCCCGCTCGTGTATCGGATCGCCCGGGCGCTGCTGGACCGGTTGAGATAGGGAACGCTCGACGCCGGCCACTACCGTGACGGTTCGGGAAAACGGTGGTGGCTCCTCCCTCCGGCTCCGAACACAGGCTCGCAGGAGGAGCGGGGTTTCCTCGCTATCTGCGCGGCGTCACGCCGGTGACGAGCAGGAGGGTCTCGGGGTCCAACACGACGTTGAGGTCGTGGTCGAGCACGTGCTCCCGATCCTTGACCACGCGCAGCCTGACTTTGGACTTCTGCGCGTCGAGCCGAAACGCGAGGTCCACGAGGTCCTCGACACGGTCCGCAGGGGGTGGGAGGTGGCCGGGGGCGGCCTGCGGGCCGTCGCGGTGGGTGCGGCAGGCCATCCACAGCTCGGCGCCGAGCTCGGCGGCTGTCGAGCGCAGCGCCTCGACGGTGCTTCGCTCGACACTCGCCAGGTCGGGTTGGTCGAAGATGATGACCCCAGGCACGAAGCCGACCACGTCGCGCAGCAGCTCGACCGCCTGGCGCAGCCGCTCGGGCGTGAACGCCCGTCCCACGTAGGTGTGGATGTGGCGCTGACGCTCGATCGCGAGCTGGATCTCGGCCTTGTGCTCGAGCTTGCGTTCGCGCCGCAGCAGCTCCGTGAGCAGGTCGTCGTACCACGACCGGGCCTTGTCGACGCTCGACTGCAGCGAGATGTGGAGCACGTTCTGCCCCGCCAGCAGGGCATCGAGGCCGATCCCGACCAGAAACGCCGTTTTGCCGACGCCAGCGCGCGCCATCACCAGGCCCAGCCGGCCGGGGCCCGGGCCGGGGTAGCCGTCGCGCTCCAGCAAGGTGCGGGCGGAGCGGCGCAACCCGAACATCATCTCGGTCATCATCACTCCACCTCCTGGGTGGCGCGGTTTTTGGACTGCGACAGCAGCTTTTCGGAAACCTCGCCAGGCACCGGGGCGTAGCGGGTGAACTCCATCGTGTACTCGGCCTTGCCCTGGGTCGCCGAGCGCAGCTCGGTGGCGTAGCCGAACAGCTCGCCGAGCGGCACCTCTGCCTCGATGCGGGCGAATCCCTCGTCCTCCTGGGAGCCGATGATGGTGCCGCGCCGATGCAGCAACGTGCGGTAGATCGCGCCCTGGAACTCGACCGGGCTTTCGACCGAGACCCGCATGAGCGGCTCGAGAATGCGTGGCGCCGCCCGCTGGTAGGCGGCGCGGAACGCAGCCCGGGCGGCGATCTGGAAGGCGAGGTCGGAGGAGTCGACGGCGTGGGAGTTGCCATCGTTGAGTACCACCCGCACCCCGACGATCGGCGAGCCGATCAAGCTGCCTTTCGCGAGAGCGCTGCGAAACCCCTTGTCACACGCTGGGATGTACTCGGTCGGGATAGCCCCGCCGCGGATCCGGTTGTCGAGCTCGTAGTCCTTCTCCTCGCACGGCTCGATGTAACCGGCGACCTTGGCGTATTGTCCCGAGCCTCCGGTCTGCTTGCGGTGGAGATAGTCGAACTCGGCCCGGCGGGAGATCGCCTCGCGGTACGCGACCTGCGGCGCACCGGTCGTGACGGCGACGCCGTACTCGCGACGCATGCGCTCGACGTACACGTCGAGGTGCAGCTCGCCCATGCCGGAAATGACGGTCTCACCGCTTTCCTGGTCCTGGGTGACGCGGAACGTCGGGTCCTCCTTGGCGAAGCGGGACAGCGCCTTGGTCATGTTGACCTGCGACTTGTTGTCGGCCGGCTTGACGGCAAGCGCGATGACCGGGTCGGGCACATGCATGGCGGTCATCGCCAAGCGCGGCCCGTCACCGACGAAGGTGTCACCGGTTTGGCAGTCGACGCCGAACAAGCCGACGATGTCGCCGGCCTCGGCCACGGCGATGTCCTCCATCGTGTCGGCGTGCAGCCGCACGATGCGGCCGATGCGGATCCTGCGGCCGGTGCGGGTCTGCACCACCGTGTCGCCCTTGGCGAACGAGCCCTGGTAGATGCGGATGAAGGTGACCTGCCCGAACCGGCCGTCGTCGAGCTTGAACGCGTAGAGCACGGGCTGCGCGGAAGGGTCGCAGGCGAGCTGCACCGGGGCGTTGTCGTTCTCCAGGTCCACGGCCGCGATCGGCACCTCGGCCGGGCTCGGAAGGAAGTCCACGACGCCGTCGAGGAGTCTCTGCACGCCCTTGTTCTTGTAGGCGGAACCCATCAGCACCGGGGTGAGATCGAGGCTCAGAGTGCCACGGCGCACGGCGTCGCGGATCAGCTCGGCCGTGGCCCGCCCCTCGAGTGCCGCCGCGAGCAGCTCGTCGGAGAACAGGCACGCGACGTCGATCAGCTCGGCGTGCCGCTCCTCGGCGAGGTTGCGCATCGACTCCGGGATCGGCCCGGTCTCCAGCTCCTCACCGCTGGCGCCGCAGAAGTAGACGGCCTGCATCTCGATCAGATCGACGATACCCTCGAACGCAGCCTCGAGCCCGATCGGGATCTGGAGCAGCACCGGGCGGTGGCCGAGCTTGTCGCGCAGGGCGCGCACCACGCGGTCGGGATTGGCGCCGGTGCGATCGCACTTGTTGATGAAGGCGATGCGGGGCACCCGGTAACGGCGCATCTGTCGGTCGACCGAGATCGACTGGGACTGCACGCCGGCGACGGCACACAGCACCAGCACCGCACCGTCGAGCACGCGCAGCGAGCGCTCGACCTCGATCGTGAAGTCGACGTGTCCGGGGGTGTCGATGATGTTGATGTTGTACCCACGCCACTGGACCGACGTGGAGGCGGAGGTGATCGTGATGCCGCGCTCACGCTCGAGCTCCATGTGGTCCATCGTGGCCCCGAAGCCGTCTTTGCCCTTGACCTCGTGGATGGCGTGAATCTTCCTCGCATAAAAGAGGATACGCTCTGTGAGGGTGGTCTTGCCGGAGTCGATGTGGGCGGAGATGCCGAGGTTGCGAATGCGGTCGACCGAGCTGCTCATGTGATCGTGTCCCGAGGCCTTGGAGCGCGCCGCGAGGACCCTCCCTTCGTGCATCCGGTCACTCCGGGGCGCCCTCCCGGAACGTGTGGATGGGAAGCTCGCTTCCCGCGTGCATGATAGCAAGAACCTCGGTGTGGCCACCAAGGGCGGTGAGCGAGGCCCGCGCAGTGTCGTCCGCGGGGCGGTGTCGGGCTGCGCGAACCACGGCAGCGGCAGGCGCTCGATCCCGGCTTTCCTCGTTTGGCTTCGTTGACAGCCTCCCCCCCCTGACCTAGGCTAGCGGCAGGGCCAGCGTGGCCTCGAAAGGCTGTGGCGGTGGCAGCTCCCTTTCCGCTGTTCGAGGGAAAGTACGAGATCATCACCAAGCTCAAAGAAGGTGGGATGGGTGCTGTCTACAAGGTGCGCCACCGCCTCCTGGACGAGGTCCGTGTCATCAAGCTGATCCGGCCACAGCTCGAGTCCGACGAGGCGATCCGCGCCCGTTTCTTGCGCGAGGCTCGGACCGCGGTCCGCCTCCGTCACCCCAACATCGCGCAGTTCTACGACTTCTCCATGGATGAAGAAGGCAATGCGTTCATCGTCATGGAGTTCATCGAGGGGTTCACGCTCGAGGAGATGATCACGCGGGTGGGTCCGCCATCGCTCCCACTCGGGCTCGAGATCGCCGAGCAATCGCTGCAGCCGATCGGCTACCTGCATCGGCGCAGCACCATCCACCGCGACGTTTCGCCCGACAACCTCATGCTGTCACGCAACGACGATGGGTTTCCCCTCATCAAGCTCATCGACCTCGGGATCGCTAAGGTCCTGGAAGAGGAAGGCCATAGCCAGATCACGCGGCGGGGCCTGACCGGGACGGGGATGTTCCTGGGCAAGGTCCGGTACGCTTCGCCAGAGCAGTTTCACGCGCAGGAGGGCGTCTCGATGGACGCCCGCTCCGACCTTTACTCCTTCGGCTTGGTGTTGTACGAGCTCCTGACCGGCACCCACCCCATCCGTGGCTCGAGCGTGCCGTCGTTCATCGCCGGGCACCTGTTCCATCCGCCGGTGCCGTTCTCCGAGTCCGATCCCGAGGGCCACATCCCCGAGGACTTGCGGGCGGTGGTGCTGCGGTCGCTGGCCAAGGCACCTGAGGCCCGGTTCGCATCCGCCGAGGCGTTCATCCAGGCGCTCGCCCCGATCAAGGCGCGCTTTCCTCTCAGCCTGGAGAGCGCCGTGGTCGCACTCGACAGCGTCACGGCGGTGTTCACCGAGAAGACCCAGGTCGGCAGCGTCGGCAGCACGCAGGCCCGAATCGATCGCCAGTTCGGGATCGCGCCGACGCCACCGCCGGTCACGACGCCGAGCAGCGGGCAATCTGTCGCTGCGCAGGAAGCACCGCCGCAGGTGCCGTCCTCGCCGCCGCCCGCCCCTCCGCTTCCGCCCCTGCCTCCCGAGAGCGAAGATACGAGCCCACTGCAGTACCGTCCCGAGGCTGCTGAGGAGGAGGTGCCACCCGGACCGTCGGAGGGCGCGGAAATCCAGCAGACGCGGGTCCTTGTGCTCCCGGGAGCCGGTGCCACGCGGATCACGGAGCTGGTGGAGGCAGCCCGCGAGCTCGTCGGCCAGGGGCGCTGGAGCGAGGCGCTGGAGCGGCTTACGAGCGCCCAAGGCCTCGATCCCGGCAACACCGACGTCGCAGCGTTGTGGGAGCGCGCCACGCAGGGGGTGGCGGCAGAGGCTGAACGGGCCCGCCTTGCCAGCGCCCGCGCCGCCCACGCTCGCCGCGTCGAGGACCTCCTGGACGCTGGGCAGCTCGAGCCGGCTCGACAGGGGCTCGAGGAGGCGTTGGCCGAGGTGGGGCGGGACGAAGCGCTGGAAGCCCTCCTCGAGCGGCTCGCAGCGGCCGAGGAGGCGCAGGCTGCCGCGTTTCGGCAGCAGGCGGAGGATGCCCTGGCGGCAGGCGCGCTCGAGGACGCCGTCGCCGCTGTGCAACAGGCCATTGCGCTCCGCCCCGACGAGGACGCGCTCCGCGACCTCCTGCAGCGGGTCGAGGCAACCCGCGAGCGTCGACGGGCGATCGACGAAGCCGCCGCAGCAATTGCGGCGGCGTTGGCGGCCGATGACCGGTCGTCAGCCCGCCACCTGCTCGACGACGCTCTCGCGCGACTGGGTGAAGACGACGTGCTCGTCGACCTGAAGCGACGTCTCGAGAGGGCCGAGGCCACGGCGAGGGTTGGCCAGGCTCGGGGTCTTTGCGCCTTGGGGAAGGAGCATCTGCAGGGCGGTCGGCTGGCTGAGGCGCGGGCGTCGGCTGAGCAGGCGCTTGCCCTGCTTCCGGACGATCTCGAGAGCGCCGCATTGCTGGCCGATTTGAAGGCCGGCGAGGAGCGCCTCGCGGCCGAACGCCGCGCCGCCGAGGAGCAGCGCGCGGCGGAGCGATACCGAGCCGAGGCGCGGGTGTCTGCCGAAGAGGGTATCCGGCATCGTATCAGCCAGGGCCTGTTGTCGGATGCCGCCGACGCGACCAAGGCGGCACGGGAGAAGCTCGGCGATTGGGCCGGGCTCGAGGCGGTGGAGAGGGAGCTCGAGGATGCGCTCCAGCAAAAGCGGCTCGAGCAAACCTCGGCGCTCCTCGTCGAGGCGCAGCAGCTTTCGGGCGCCGAGCAGTACGAGGCGGCCGAGGCCAAGCTCGTGGAGGCGGAGCTCCTGTCGCCTACCGACGAACGGGTCCTACAGGCGTTGATCGAGGTGCGGGGTGCGGTGCGGAGGTGGCGCGAAGCGCAGGAGCGCAGTCGCGCGGTGGTGGAGGAGATGGAGGCGGTCGCCCGCGCCCTCGACGCCGGAAGCCTCGAAGAGGCGGCCGAGCGGTTCGACTCGACGGTGCGCAAGTACGGTGATCGGCCGGAGCTCGGTGAGCTGCGACGGCGCCTGCGCGAGGCGCGTCGAGCCGAGGAGAAACGGCGCTCAGCCGAGCAGAGGGCTCGACGCTCTTCGCGCCGGCAGCCCGATCGGAATCAGGAGCGGGCCGAGACGCTCGCGATCGAGCGGGAGGATGTCGCCGGCGCCAACGGGGAACCCGTCGCGGCGCCGGAGCTCGGGTTCGAACGAGCCCCTACACGCCCCGTCGAGCTCGTGCCGGAGCTCGGGGCCACGCCAGCCGGCACGACGCCGGGAGATGAGGAGGTGGTGGCCGGACGGCCTGAGCCGCTTCCCGCGGTGAGCACCGGGGCCGAGCCCATGGTGGTCGTGGCGGAGCCGAAACCGCTGGCTGCCCGGGCGGAGCCGGCGGCTTGCGACCTGGCGGCACCCGCAACCACCGAACCGCAGGCGCCGACACCGCCACCGGTGGTCGAGGCGCCTCCTCCGGCGCGCCGACGCTGGCCGCTGGTGGTCGGTCTCGCAGTGATCGCCGTGGTGGCGGTCATCGTCGGCGTGGCGGTCTGGCGTCCGGGCCCGGCCCCGGGATCTGCGCCCACTCCCGTTGCGGCCCCGCCGACCGAGCCGATGAGAACGCCGGTCACGGCACCGGTCGCTGATGGAGTACTGGTCGTGACCGCGACGCCGTGGGGCGAGATCGTCTCTGTCAAGCGAGAGGACGGCCTGGAGGTGAGCGTTGCTGTCGGTCGGACCACCCCGGTTCGGCTCACGGTGCCGGCTGGTCATTACACGGTGACGGTGCGTGACCCGGCAACGCGAGCCACATCCCAGCAGCCAGCGGTGGTGGTGGCGGGCCAGACCGCCCGGGTCGTCGTCGCGGTCAGGCCGGTGGGCACCGACGATTTGCTCAAGCGTTTCGGGTGGTCGGGATGAGCCACCGGAGGCGTTTCCAGGTGCTTGCGGTGGGGTTGGCCTTGTCAGCGGGCACTGTGTTTGCCGACTACAAGAAGGCGTACGGTGACGGCTTGACCGCGGTGCGCGACGGGAACTGGAGACAGGTCGCCGCCTTGATGCGAGCGGCCATCGCCGAACGTTCCACGGAGGGCGAACGGATTCGGCTCTACGGAACGCGGTTCGAGGTTTACCTTCCGCACTTCTATCTCGGGCAGGCGCTCGCCGAGACCGGCGACTGTGCGGGCGCCCTCAGGGAGCTGCAGCTTTCCGAGGACCAGGGGGCAGTGAAGAGCACCGACAGGTACGCCCAGCTGCAGCGCCTGCGCGCTCGGTGTCAACGCGCTTTGCCGGAGCCGACGCGTCCGGCCGCGCCACCCACGCCCGGCCTGGAGGCCGAGATCCGCCGCAGCGAGGCCGAGGTCAATCGCGCCTCCGAGATCGAGAAGGCTGTGGCGGACCTCAGGCGGAGCGCGGCCCCGGTCTGGCAGGAGAGGCCGGCTCTGGCGGCACGTGCGGACCAGGCAATCAACAAGCTGGGCAACGCCCGCAACGCGCTCATGCGGGGGAAAAGCGGGTCGGCGGGTGACCTCGCGCAGGCGGTGACCCTCGCAGAGGAGGCAGCGCGAGAGCTGGAGGCGGTACGAGCTGAGGTCACGAGCCGTCAGAACGAGCTGCGTCAAGCCGCGATCTCGGATCAGGCGCGGCAGGACGAGCAGCGTCGGCAGGAGGAGTCGCGCCGCCGGATAGCTCGGCAGGAGCTGGCGAACCTCCTGAAGGCAACAGAGAACGTCGTTGTCGGCCCGGCCGGATCGCGAGTCGAGGTCGGACACGCCATGGACGCTCTTCAGCGAGCCCGGACCCGAGCCTCCGAGCTGCCGGCGGGCGCCACCGCCGACGAGGTTCTGGCGGCGAAGAGCGATCTCCAGGACGCGGAAAAAGCCCTCCGCGAGCGGGTCGCCCAGGCGGCACAAGCCCCGAGCTCGCCGTCCCAGCAGCCGACGGTACCTGTGGTCAGGTCACCGACCGGTGTGGCAGCGACGCCGAGCCCGGCCACCGCCCCGTCGCTGCTACGCCAGGCGGCGGGTCGCTACCTCGCTGCGGACTACCAGGGAGTGCTCGAGCTGTTGAGATCGGCTTCCCTGCCGGAGCCGCGCGCGGCCGCAGCGGCCTCACTCCTGCGGGCCGCCTCATCGTGGGCGCTTTTCGTCGAGGACGGCGAGTCGGATCGGGTACGGCTGGAGGCAGCCCTGGCCGAGGTACGGACATGCAAGCGCCTCGAGCCGTCGCTGGGGCCCGACCCGGCGCTGTTTCCTCCCGGGTTCGTCGAGTTTTTCCGACGCACACGATAGGGGTCGGCGGTCCCCCCGAGCTTGCCCACGGGAGATCGAAGCCTCGACCTGGCCCTCGGCCCCGCCCATGCCTCGGCCATCCAAATCGCACCCCGAAGCTGGATTCGGATCCCGGTCTGGGTGTGAACCGAAAGAGGCGTTCCCTCTCTCGCCTCAGAACCGGACCACGGCCGATACCGAGACGGTCTTCACCGGATCCGAGTGGTCGTACGCCAGGTTGACCTCGAACGGGGTACCGACGACGATGCCGATGCCGGCCGTATAGTGCGTCGCATTCTTGCCACCGCGGAAGTACGCTTTCTCCTCCGCGAACTGCCCTTCGTAGCGGATCTTGTGGTCGGGGTCCTGCCACACGCCGAGCCGCAGGGGGATGATCACCTTGGGGGTGAGGATCACGTACTCGAAACCGAGGTGAAGCTCGTTGGCATCGTCCACCGCGTAGCTCCCGACGTCGATGACGGGGTTTTCGAAGGCGTCCTGCATGTTGTCGGTGAGCTGCGAGTACATGACTCGGTCGACGTCGAAGGAGAGCGTGGCGCGGTCGGAGAGCCGGTAGGCGAGGCCGAGGCCGACGACGTTGGGGACCTTCAAGCTGGTCTCGATGATGGAGCTCTCGCCGGCAGGGTTGACGCGGTTCGCGGTGGAGACGTAGTCGAGCTTCGGGCCCTGGCGGAACACGCCGCCGATGGAAAGGGCGTCGGTTGCCTTGACGAGGAAGCCGGCGTTGAAGCCGAACGCCGTCTCATCGCCACGCTGGGCGACCAAGTTGCGGAGGTTGGAGTCGGAGTAGTCAGGAGGGCCGAACCTGCCACCCGCCCCGAATGGGTTCGGGCCGGACGTGTTGAAGCGTCGGGTGGTCGAGCTCAGTTGAAGGTCGTAATAGGAGACGCCGAGGCCGAGGGAGAGCTTCTCGGAGACCCGCAACGCAGCGGAGACGCCGTAGTTGACGATGTCGAGCTCCATCTTGGCCGAGAGCGGGAAATAGCGTCCCGGGTTGGTCTGGACGCTCCCCGTGTCATAGAAGATCCCTTGGTCCCGGAAGTCGGCGCGGAAGCGGGCGAGCTCGTGGCGATAGACCGCCACCGCCCAGTCTCCCCGCGGATAGACGGCGGAGATGTAGGAAAGCCCCGCCGTGCTCTTCGAGGTCTCGCCGAGGACCACCCCGCTGATGCAGTCGCCGACGCCGTTGATGCAGTTGCCTCCACCGGTGGCTTGACCGGAGGCGTTGCCACGGTCGACGAACGTCGTGGTGTAGTCCCAGCTGCGCACCTCCAACGCCACCTCGGGCAATGACAGGTTGGTGAGGCCGGCTGGGTTGGTGAACGCCGCCGTCGCGTCGTCGGCGAGGCCCACGAAGGCACCGCCGAAGGCGAGGCTGCGCGCGCCCGGGCTCGAGAAGTTGAACTGTATTCCAGCGTTGATCTTGTCGTTGGTCTGCGCCGATGTGCTCGTCGCCAGCAATCCGATAGCGAGCACTGCCCCAATGGCCACTATCCGCCGAAGACTGTGCATGTCCGGATCCTCCTTACTTGGTGCCTAGCCGATTATCCCCCATCTCCCCGACCCACCTCAACTCGGGCCCGACAGCCTCGACGTGGCTGGCGCTCGCTCGGCCTCCCCACCGGCGGCGCGCTGCGCCGCGGGCAGGGGTGTCGCTCGCTCGCCTCACCCCGGGCCTCGTTGACTTTTACCGTGTCCACGGCGCACTCCCAATTGCCCGCACAGGCAGGCTCGCAAGCGCGTACCGGGTTGCCGGCAAGCCCGCGGTCGAGCACGACCCCCAGCGACCCACCCGTGGCTTGAGATCAGTATAGGCCGGGTTTTTGTTGACATGCCCGCTACGTGGAGGCGAGATTGGAGCCGAGACGTATACTGATCCGAGGCTCGGAGGGGTCGATGTGTGCTTGGCTCGGGTTCCGGAGACATCTCGCGGTCGTAGCGATCGTTGGTCTGGGTGTGCTGGGGTCGGTTGGCGCGGCCTGGGGCGGACCAGCCGAGGACCAGCCGCTCGACGATCCGGGGCTGGCGACCTTTTTTCATCCGTCCTCCCAATACACACCCGGGACGCCGGTGACCGTCGGCCTGAAGGCGACCCAGTTCGCGTGGGGAAACCACCTGAGCGTCGAAGACCAGTTCCCGACGGGTTGGAGCGTCTCGGGGATCAGCCACTCGGGGACGCTCCAGAGCGGCAAGATCGTCTGGCAAATGCCGCTCGGCGGAGGGGAGAGCGTGACTCTCACGTACGTCGCGACGCCGCCTTCGGGCACCACCGGGCTGCAGTGGTTCCGGGCCGTCGCCACGTTTTCGAGCGACTCCACCAGCCAGCAGACACCGGCAGACCGCCCGATCCTGCCGCTCGGCTCCACCTGTACCCTGGGCTGCGGTGCGAGCGCCAGCCCGTCGTCGGGCACCGCGCCGCTGGCCGTGCAGTTCACCGGCTCAGCTTCGCCTCAGAACTGCTCAGGAAGCCTGTCGTACGACTGGGATTTCGGCGACGGCACCGCCCACGCGACGGAAGCGAGCCCTTCCCATGTCTACCAGAAGGTCGGTACCTACACGTGGACGATGACAGCCACCATCGAAGGGGTGACGTGCACGAAAAGCGGTACCGTCACCGTCATGCCCTGCAGCCTGACCTGTGGTGCCAGCGCGTCACCGACCTCGGGTGGTGCGCCGCTTTCGGTGCAGTTCAGCGGAAGTGCCACGACCAATTGCAGCGGCGGTGCGTCGTACGACTGGGACTTCGGCGACGGCTCGCCACACGCGAACCTGCAGAACGTGAGCCACACCTATCCGACAGCGGGCACCTATACCTGGAAGCTGACCGTTACTGCCGGTGACCAGAGCTGCACGAAGACCGGCTCGATCACGGTCCTGACCTGCTCGCTGACGTGCAGCGCGAGCGCTTCGGCGGTGGCTGGCCGGCCGCCGCTGGCGGTCACGTTCAAGGTCGGCGGCAACGCCGGCAACTGTGCCGACCCGTTGGTGCTGGACCTCGACTTCGGCGACGGCTCCCCCCACAGCTCGGCCACCACCGTGACACACACGTACTCGAGTGTCGGTCTGTATACCTGGAAGCTCACGGCGAGAAGCGGCAGCGTCACCTGCGAAAAGTCGGGTCGACTGATGGTGTCGAACGCACCGCCGCTCAGCTCGCCCTGGGCCCGAACCTACATGATCTCCAACGCCGCCCACACCTCCGGCGCCCTGGGCACGAGCTGGCTATCGGATGCAGTGCTTCACAACCCAGGGTCCTCCGCCACCACCGCGACGATCTTTTATCTGGAGAAAGACCTCGACAACACCGGCAGCCTCGGGTGGTCGGTGCCGGTTGCGGCCGGGCAGTCGGTCAAGCTGGCCGACATCGTCGCGAGCACCTTCGGCCGGTCCGCGAGCTCGGGCGCCCTGTTGATCGGGGCGAGCGGCGAGCTCATCATCACTTCGCGAACCTTCAACGACGCGACCAGTGGCACCTACGGTCAGTACATCGAGGGCTACCCATCGGCCAAGGCGATCCAGGGCAACGAGAAGGTCCGCCTTATCCAACTCACCCGGAACGCGAGCTACCGCACCAACATCGGTTTCGCCAGCGGCCGCGGGAACGATCTCTCCATCAAGCTGGATCTCTATCGGGCGAACGGGACCCTGCTGCGTACGAGCAACGTTGCGCTCAAGCCGTTTTCGTACACCCAGATCAACGACGTCTTCGCACCTTGGGGGACCGGCATCGACGATGCGTATGCCGTGATCTCGTCGACCACTCCGGAGGCATCGTACTTCGCTTATGCCTCGGTCATCGACAACCGTACCGGGGACCCCGTGTCGGTCGTGCCCGTCGGCCGGGGGTTGCAGGCCGTCGCGCGTCAGGATGCCGCAGTGGCGACTGGCGCGGTCGCCGATGCAGGCGCTCCGGAGGCGCAGTCGATCGGCCCGACCGACGTGCCGGCGGCGCCCGAGACGGTCACGCTCCAAGTGGTGGGCTCGAACGCCTACTGCCAGCTCGGCTCGACCAACCAGCCGTTCGCACGCACCGTCCCGGTCGAGATTCCAGGCCTGCTGGGGGTCATCCAGGTTTCCACGGGCTCGAGGCACACGATCGCGCGCCTCGCCAATCGCACCATCTACCTTTTGGGCGCCAACGACGCAGGCCAGCTCGGCGACAAGACATTCACCCACCGCTCGGCACCGGCGATCCTGGACACCCTCTCGGATCTCTCCGACGCCCACGCCGGCGCGTATCACACCATGGCCGTGCGGGCGGTCGACGGCTCGGTGTGGGAGTGGGGTGACGGCAGCAACGAGCCCCGGCAGGTCTCCGGTCTCAATGGGGTCGTGCAGGCGGTTGGGCAGGGGCACCGGATCGTTTTACGCTCCAACGGCTCCCTCTGGGGTTGGGGTGCGAACAGCTTCGGGCAGCTCGGCAACGGCAACAATAGCTCGCAATCGGCGCCAGTTCAGGTTGTGGGCTTGGGCAACATCAAGCAGATCGCGGTGGGGGAGAACCACACGCTGGCGCTAGCGACCGATGGGAAGGTCTGGGCGTGGGGCTACAACCGCCACGGCGAGCTCGGTGACGGGAGCAACCAGGACCGGAACCTGCCGGTCCCGGTGAGCGGGCTTTCGGGAATCGTGCGGATCGCGGCCGGTCGTTACTCGAGCTACGCCGTGGGCGGCGATGGCAGAGTCTGGGCCTGGGGTGTCAACGACTTCGGCGAGCTCGGTGACGGCACGACGAGTGCCAGGAACACTCCGGTCGCAGTGGTGGGTCTGTCGGGGGTGGTCGAGGTTGCGGGTGGCTGGGCGTTTGCGCTGGCGCGCCGGACCGACGGCTCGGTGTGGGCGTGGGGCTACAACGGCGATGGCGAGCTGGGCGACGGCACCCGCGAGAGACGCCTGACACCGGTCCGCGTTCTGAACGTGAGCGGCGCCACCGGAATCGCGGCTGGCGACTGGCAGTCCTACGCGATCGGTGCGGGAGGGAAGGTCTGGGCGTGGGGAGAGGATCTGTTCGGTCAGCTCGGAATGCGACGGACCGTTTACAGCTCTACACCGCTGACGCAGACCGCCGTGGGCGATTCGATCCAGGTGGCGGCAGGGGCCTATCACAGCTTGGCGGTCCGTAGCGACGGGAAGGTCGTGAGCTGGGGTTCCAACAGCGAAGGCCAGCTCGGTTACGTCACGAGCTGGCAGGTATCCGAGCAGCCGAAGGCGATCCCCAACCTCGACGGGATAGTTGCGGTGGCTGCCGGCTACTGGCACAGCTTGGCGCTCTCCTCGACCGGCGAGGTCTGGTCCTGGGGTAGCAACATGAGGGGCCAGCTCGGATCGGGATCGACGGCCTCGCGAACCGCCCCCGCCAAGGTGCAGGGCCTGCCGCAGATCGCCGCCGTCGTCGCTGGGGAACAGCACACCTTGGCGCTGTCGACTACCGGCAAGATCTGGGCCTGGGGGTACAACAACTCGGGTCAGGTCGGTAACGGAACGCGGGCGACCCAGCTCACCCCGGTCGAGCTTGCTGGCCTCTCTGGTGTCAAGGCGATCGGTGCCGGCGCCAACCACAGCCTTGCCGTGACCGAAGACGGAAGCCTCTATGTCTGGGGCAGCAACGCCAACCGCCAGCTCGGAGACGGTGGAACGAACGATCGCTTTGCGCCGTTCAAGCTGACCACGCTGAGCGGGGTGACGAGGGCAGACGGCGGGTGGGGACACACGCTAGCGTTGAAAAACGACGGCAGCGTCTGGAGCTGGGGCAGCAACGGCTACGGCCAGCTCGGTGTCGGAGCGGCGGTCTCTGTCTCGAGCCTCCCGGTCAAGGTCACGGGTGTAAGCAACGTCGAAGGCATCGTTGCGGGGAGCTGGTACAGCATCGCACTCCAGGGCGCGGCGGGAATCAGTGTCTGGGGCCGCAACTGGCTCGGCGAGCTCGGCGACCGCACCACGGTTCCCAAGTACGTGCCGAACTTCCTGCCCTCTCTCAACCAGGTGTTCGCGGCGGCGGCAGGAGTCGAGCATACGCTCCTGCTTTCAGGTTCGGCACCGTGCTGGCTGAGCTGTGCGGCCGAGGCATCGCCGACCTCGGGAGCCCCTGGGCTCACGGTGTCGTTCACCGGCTCCGCACAGGCCGCGGGTTGTGCCTCCGCACCTGCGTTCGACTGGGATTTCGGGGATGGCACGGCCCACAGCAGCGCCGCCAACCCCTCACACACCTACGGCACGGAGGGTGTCTTCACCTGGAGGCTTGCGGTCACGGCGGGATCCACGACCTGCTCCCGGACGGGAGAGATCGCTGTCGGTTCGGCGTGTGTGACGCCCGCGAGGCCAGTTATCTCGCGTGTGGGGACGGTTGCGAGCGGCGCGGATTACACCGTGGGCTGGACCTCGACCAGCCCGGACAACACCTACGAGCTGCAGGAGGCGACCGATCCGGGGTTTGCAGATGCCCAGACCTTCATGGTCGGAGCATCCAGCCGGAGCTTCAAGCATGAGGTACCGTCGGAGACCACCTATCACTACCGCGTGCGTGCCGTTGATGTCTGTGGCAGCGGTACGCTGCTCTCCGAGTGGTCGGAGACCGCTGCGGTCACGATCGAGGCGCCGGTCGGCCAGCGGCTCTACGTGCTGGCCGCCGCCCACCTCTCTGGCTTGGCGGGGACCAACTGGAGGACCGATCTCGAGGTTCACAACCCGACGTCGGCGGCGGCTACCTTCACCATCGAGCTGCTCAAACGCGACCAGCAGAACACCGCTCCCCAGAACGTGATCCGAACCCTCGCTGCCGGGCAAAGCGAGCGTTTTGCCGACGTGCTCGACACTCTCTTCGGGTTCTCCGGTGCCGCGACGCTCCGCCTCACGCCGACGACAGGCCAGCTCATGGTGACCAGCCGCACCTACAACAACCAACCGGCCGGTACCTACGGTCAGTTCATCCCTGCTGCCGCCGCGTCGGAGGCGGTGCCGTTCGGCCAGCCCGCACGCCTGGTCCAGCTCTCTCAAGCTACGAGCCAGTCCGAAGGGTTCAGGACGAACCTTGGTTTCGTCAACACCACGGGTATGACCATCACCATCGACTGTCGGTTGTTCCGCGCCGACAGCGTGCTGCTCGGCAGCCAGAGCTTCCAACTGCGGCCGCACGAGTTCAAGCAGATCGACAAGGTGTTTACGAGGGTCACCGCGGCCGAGGTGGCGGATGGCTACGCGGTGCTCAGCACGGGGACGGTGGACGGGGCATTCCTCGCCTACGCCTCGGTGATCGACAACCGCTCGGGTGACCCAGTGTATGTGCCGGCGCGCGTCGTTGCGCAGGGGAGCTCGGGGCGGGAGGAGCTGGTCTTGACACTGCCTGGAGGGGTGCCCATGACCTTGGTCAGGGTTCCGCAAGGCAGCTTTGTCATGGGATCACCGAGCGGTGAGCGGTCGCGCTTGGCCAACGAGGGGCCGCAGCACTCGGTGACGCTGACCCGGGACGTGTTCATCGGCAAGACCGAGGTCACGCAGGCGCAGTGGAGAGCGGTCATGGGAACCCTCCCACAGCAAGACTGCGGGGTTGGGAGCGACCGCCCGGTGTGCGGCGTGTCGTGGCTCGCAATCACTGGTCCCGGCGGGTTCTTGGAGAGGGCGAACGCTCACTTGGTGGCGAGCGGTCAGGTGAGTGCTTCGGGGCTGAGGCTGCCATCGGAAGCGGAGTGGGAGCGTGCCGCGCGGGCAGGAAGCACGACCAGATTCTCGTTTGGAGACGTCCTGACCTGCGATGACGCGTGTCAGGCCTGCGAGCTGGCGAGCAAGTACGTATGGTGGTGCGGCAACGACTCACCATCGGGTGCCAAGCCGGTGGGCGAGAAGCGGCCCAACGGATTTGGTCTGTTCGATATCCACGGCAATCTCTGGGAGTGGGTCAACGACTGGGCCGGCCCCTATGGGTCGGCCTCCCAGGTCGACCCTGCCGGCCCGGCCTCGGGTACCACTCGTATCGCTCGCGGCGGGAGCTTCCCGGGCAGCCTCGGCAACAGCCGCTCGGCCCGACGGCTCGAGCTGGTTCCGTCGAGTGGCTACCTCTACGTGGGGTTCCGGGTGGCGCTTACGCCTTGAGCGCCGGCAGGTCGAAGGGTCAGCACCCAAATCTCGCTCGGCCGCCACAGCCGCATGCGAGGCCCCCAGGTGCCGGTTCCGCGCGACACCAATACCGGCATCCCCTTGACCACGTATCTCCCGGCAATGAGGGGGTACTGGAGCTTCACCAGGAGGTTGAATGGCCATATCTGGCCAGCGTGGGTATGGCCTGAGAGCATCAGGTCGCCGCCCCGAGCCGCGACCTCGGCGGCGTGCCACGGCGAATGGGAGAGGAAGATCGTCGCCCCGGCTGGCCTGCCGTCGAGGGCTTGTACGAGTGGCTCGCCCCGTGCCCCGAGCTGGCGGCGGGCGGTGAGGTCATCGACGCCGGCGAGCACGAGACCGGGTCTGACCGCGACCGCACGGTCGCGGAGAACGGTGAAGCCGGCGCGTTCCATGAGTGCCAGCGAGCGCTCGATCCCGGCGTAGAACTCGTGGTTGCCGCTCACGGCGAAAACACCCAGCGGTGCTCGGAGACCCCGCAGGGTGGGCAGCATCCGTTCCATGTGGCGGCTGTCTGAGTCGACGAGATCGCCGGTGATCAGGACAAGGTCCGGCTGCTCGGCGATCACCTGGGCGACCCGAGCTGCGAGCCAGCGCTCGTCGAGCAACCTCCCCAGGTGCAGGTCGGAAAGGTGCGCGATGCGCAACCCTGTAGCGTCCTCTGGTAGCCCGGCGAGCTGGATCTCGGCGTGGCGGACCACTGGCGCACGCACCCCCTGGACGGTCCCGATCGCTGCGAGCCCCAGGGCGAGGGTGAGGCCGCCAAGCCGCGCCGCCGGTACGAACGATCTCGCCCACGAGCCGAACCCGGTGAGGACGTCGACGAGCAGCAAGGCGCTCACCAGCAGAAACAGCACGCCCATCCACTGGGCGCCGACGAGCTCGAGCCCGTAGGCGACGCCACCCCACCCCCGGTGGTCGAGCCCGCGGCCCAGTGGGTAGGCGAAAAAGAGCAACGAGCCTGCAAGGACGAGCGCCAGATGGCCTGCGGAGGTGTCGAGTCCGGGCAGGCGCCAGAGCCGCTGTCCGACGTACAAGTGCATGAGCGCCCAGACACTGAGGACGACCAGGAAAAACACGGCGAGGCGAGCGGTCTCGCTCATCGGCGTACCCTAACCCATCCGCCCGCGTTTGCCTTCCCGTTGGTCGGTGAGCAAGCACTTGGAGTCGCACGCCACCTCGAGACATCCGAGATGTGGAGGAGGGGTGCGGGTCGCTCCACGGGCAGTCCGGAGGTCCGGCTCTCGGCCTTGCGAGGCGGCGACGGTGCTACTATCGGGTGCCCGCCGCCGCGGGCAGGAGGGTCCATGTTTCAGATTCTCGCACTCGCGCTTTTGTTGCCACCGGCTGCGAACGTCTCGGCCCCGGCCCAGGCGGCCTCGAGTGCCGCCGCAATCTCCGCGCAGGACCTACCGCACCCGTTTTCGGTTCACGACCTGCTGGCCATGGAACGGATCACCGATCCCCAGGTGTCACCCGACGGCACGAGAATCGCGTTCTCGTTGAGGGTTACCGATCTCGAAGCCAACAAAGGGCGCAACGACATCTGGGTCTGCAACCTGGACGGCTCCAACCTGCGCAACGTGACCGGCTCGAGCGGCGGAAACTCCAACGCCCGCTGGTCTGGGGACGGCAAGACGCTGCTGTTCCTGTCCACCCGTTCCGGGTCGCAGCAGGTGTGGCAGACCGCGCTCGAGGGGGGCGAACCGAAGCAGCTCACCCACGAGCCTCTCGACGTCGAGAACTTCGAGATGGCGCCCGGCGGTCGGCGGTTCGTCTTCTCCATGGCTGTGCTGCCGGGACGCTCGCCCGAACAGACCAAGGCCGAGATGGAGCGGCGAGCGGCCCTGAAGGCCAGCGGCAGGATCTACGACCACCTCTTCGTCCGGCATTGGGACACCTGGAAGGACGGCACCCGCAACCACCTGTTCTCGTTCGACCCAGCGTCCGGCCGGACGGTGGACCTCATGCCGCAGATGGATGCCGACGCGCCGTCCAAACCGTTCGGCGGCTCGGACGAATTCGCCTTTGCGGTCGGCGGAAAGTCGCTGGTTTTCTCGGCCAGGAACCTGAGTCGTGGAGAGCCTTGGTCGACCAACTTCGACCTCTTCAAGGTGGAGCTCGACGAGCCGAACGAGCCGATCGTGTTCGCGGCGCGCCCGGCGTGGGATACGCAACCGCGTTTCTCACCCGACGGCACGAGGATGGCCTACCTCGCCATGAGCCGTCCCGGCTATGAGGCCGACCGCTACGACATCGTGGTTCGCGACCTCGCGACCAACACCGAGAGAGTGCATACGCTGCGGGCGCACGCCGGTCGTGACGGTGACCGCTCCCCGTCGGAGCTGGTCTGGTCGGCCGACAGCAAGGAGCTGTACTGCACCGCCGACCACCTCGGTCAGCACTCGCTGTTCGCTCTTGATCCGACGACCGGCACGACACGGATAGTGGTCGAGAAGGGAACCATCTCGAGTCCACAGCCACTCGCTGATGGGCGCATCGTCTTCCTGCTCAACTCACTGCAGGGGCCCAACGAGATCTACGTTACCAGCCGCTCGGGCGACAAAGTCGAGCGAGTGACCCGGTTGAACGACCACCGAGTCGGGGTGGCGAAGACGGGTAGAGCCGAGCAGTTCAGCTTCACGGGTGCGAAAGGGGACACTGTCTACGGCTACCTCGTCTACCCCGCCCACTTCGTCACCGGGCAGAAGTATCCCGTGGCGTTCATCGTTCACGGTGGTCCCCAGGGCTCGATGGGCAACGACTTCCACTACCGCTGGAACCCGAACGTCTATGCCGGGGCGGGGTACGCAGCGGTGATGATCGATTTCCACGGCTCCACCGGCTACGGTCAGGCGTTCACCGATGCCATCAACGGCGACTGGGGCGGAGCGCCGTACGAAGATCTCATGAAGGGGCTCGACTACGCACTTGGGAAGTACCCGTTCCTCGACGGCACGAGGGTCGGGGCGCTCGGCGCGTCGTACGGCGGCTACATGATCAATTGGATTGCCGGTCAGACCGACCGTTTCAAGGCCCTCGTGTGCCACGACGGCAACCTCGACGAGCGGTTCGCCTATTTCGACACCGAAGAGCTGTGGTTTCCGGAGTGGGAGCATGGCGGTCCGCCCTGGAAGTCGGGGAGCACCTACGGCAAGCACAACCCGATCGACCACGTGAGCAAGTGGAAGACGCCGATGTTGGTGATCCATGGACAGCTCGACTTCCGCATCCCCTACGCACAGGGCCTGGCGACGTTCACCGCCCTGCAGCGGCAGGGAATCCCCTCGCGGCTGTTGATCTTCCCGGACGAGAACCACTGGGTGCTCAAGCCGGCGAACTCGATTCTTTGGCACCAGACAGTGCTTGGTTGGCTCGCCGACTATGTGATGAAGGCGCAATGAGGCCGAGCGGCGGCTTGCGGCCCGAGTGAGGGAGGAGCACTCCGAGCTTTCGGCGGCAACCCGCCAACTACCTGTGAGGGTCATGGGAGAGGGGACGGCTCAACGCGGTATCGTGGTATTGGCCGACGGCATTCAGACGGCATTCGCCGCCGGAGCCGTCGCAGCTCTCGCGCGTTCGGGCTGTCGTTGGCGCCAGGGCCTCGGCGCCGGGCTGGGTGGCCAGGTCGCGCTGCTGGCACTGCTCGGCGAGGCCGACGAGGCTGCTCGCCGCTGGCGTCGGCAGGGGGAGCTGGGGTGCCCGCTGCTGCGCTCCAGCCTGGCCGCGGCGGGTGAACGCGTTGGCGCTGCCGAAGGGGTGGTGCTGATGCCGGACGCCTGGCGGCTGGGCGGCTGGCTCGACCCACAGGCACTCGCGGAGCACTTGGCTCCCGAAGCAGCCGACTCCGGAGGGCGTCTCGGGCGGGCCGGCTCGGTTTTGGGGCTGGCGGTGACCGACCTGGTCAGCGGTGAGGCGTCGTGGGCGGAGATCCACGGCCAGACGCCCGAGGAGGCGCTCAGGCGGATCGACGCCACGGCACGGTTCGCCGGTGGGTGGGCTCCACTCGCCATCTCCAGCGCCACCGATCACCGGCTCCTGGCCGGCGGCGTTGGCAGCACACCCGCCGGTGCGCTGCCGAAAGCGCTCGAATGGGATGTGGTGTGCGGCTTCCCGGTTCCGGCCGTGCGTCGGCCCGGCGTCGGCTCGGCGATCTGGGAGACGGTGCAGCGTCGGGCAGAGATGCGCGCCGCCGCGCTGGTAGCGTCCTGGAAGGTGGCCGGTGCCCGTGTCGTGTGCCCGACTGGAGATGCTCTGCGCGCTGCTTCCGGCCGTCCCGACGCAGAGCTGGAGGTGGAGTACCCGCTCCCCTGGGAACGCAACGGGGAGCTGTGCGGCGTGTTGGTGCAGATGGGGGAGGCCGCGGTCGCCGAGGGCTGACTGCATGGCCTTTCCACGCAGGAGGTTGCATGCGCAAAGCTATCCTATCGTCGTTGGCCGCTGGGCTCGCCACGGTGGCGTTCGCCGCCACACCGATCATGCCGCGTCACCCCGCGCCGTCGCCCGACGCGAGCAAGATTGCCTTCTCGTGGCAAGGGGACATTTGGATCGTGCCTGCGGGTGGCTGGACGGCCCAACGTGTCACTGCCAACCCCTCGTACGACCACCACCCGGTGTGGTTGCCGGGCGGCCAGCAGCTCGCTTTCGTTTCGAGCCGCGAAGGCAACGACGATATCTACGTCGTCGACCTCGAGGTGGGGACGCCCCGCCGCTTGACCTTCCACGAGGCAGCCGACCTCGTGATGGGTGCTTTGGGCTCCGACCTCGTGTTCACCTCGCGGCGCCACGAGGCGCATGACCGCATGCCGGCGGTGTATCGCCTCCCGATCGCCGGTGGTACCGAGAGCTTGGCGTGCCAGATTCTCGCGCAGGAGGCGGTGCCGTCGCCGGATGGCCGCTATCTGGCGCTCGTGCGGGGTGGCACGCCAGCCCAGCGGAGGCACTACCGCGGCGCCGCCAACCGCGACCTCTGGTTGTACGAGCTCTCGACCGGAAAGCTCGAGGCGCTCACCACGACGGCCTGGGACGAGGACGGTGTGTCCTGGGCAGGCAACGGCGCCCTGGTGTTCCGCTCGGACAACGGTGGCCCGGACCGCAACCTCTTTCGGCTCGATGTGGCGAGCCGTACGCTCACACAGCTCACGCACCACGAGGGCGTGGACGTCCGCTCGCCCCGCGCTTCCGACAACGGTCGGTTGGTGGCGTACGAGCTGTGGGACGCGATCTGGACCGTGCCGGCCGATGGCTCCGGCGAGCCCCAGAAGCTCACCCTCGATGTGCCGGTTGACCTCATGCAGCCCGAGGTCGAGCGGAGGATCTACACCGACGAGGCGAGCGAGGTGGTGCCCTCGCCCGATGGTAAGCAGGTAGCGCTCGTGGTGGCCGGAGACATCTTCGTGGTAGCGAAACGGCCGAAGGACTCGACCTCGGTCTCGGCCGCGCCCACGGTGCGCGTGACCGCGACGGCGGCGCGTGAGCGCGGTGTGGCGTGGAGCCCGGACGGCAAGCAGCTCATCTACTCCTCGGACCGCTTCGGCCAGCTCGATCTCTTCTCTGCCCGACCGGTCGGCCGGGACGATGGCTCGTTCGTGCGCGCCACCCGCATCGAGGAGAAACGTCTGACAGAGACGCCGGTCGACGAGTCGCGAGCGGTTTTCTCTCCGGACGGCAAGCTGCTGGCGTTCGTTCGCGGTCGGGGCAGCCTGGTGGTGGCGAAGGCCGACGGGTCCGAGGCCAAAGTCCTCTTCGACCACTTCGTAGCCCCGACCTTCGCCTGGTCGCCGGACAGCGCCTGGCTCGCGGTCTCCCGTGAGGACCGGTTCGCCAACTCGGAGATCTTCCTCGTCCCCGCCCAGGGCGGGACGATGGTCAACATCTCCCAGCATCCTGGTCGCGACACCACGCCGGTGTGGTCACCGGACAGCCGTCGGTTGTACTGGCTGTCGAAGCGCCATGCTCGCACCATGGATGTCTGGGCGGTGTACCTCACGCGCGCCGACCACGAGCGCAGCCCCGAGGAGTGGCTACAGCTTTTCGAAGACGAGGAGGGCAGGAAAAAGGGTGGCGACGAAAAGGGCCGGGTCGATGGCAGGGAGGCCGAGAAGCTGCGCAACGACAAGGACAGGCCCGGGGACAGGTCGCAGGAGGCCGAGAAGCCGAAGCAAGCTCCGCCCCGGCCAGTGGTGATCGATCTGGCTGGTATCCACGAGCGGGCTCGGCTGCTCCTCGCACTGCCCGGGGACGAGGAGGGGCTCGCGGTGTCACCGGACAGCAAGACCGTCGTCTTCACCGGCGAGCTCGACGGTGAGCGCGATCTCTACAAGGTGCGGTGGGATGGCAAGGAGCTCAAGCGCCTGTCGACCGGCGGTATCAAGCCGAGCCAGCTCACCTTCACCAGGGATGGGAAGCTGGTCTTCTACCGCAGCGCCAAGGGGACGGTCGGTACCGTCGACCTCGAGGGCAAGCCGGGCGACGCCGTGGCGTTTTCGGCCCGCTTCGACGTCGACCGTGCGGCACTGCGGCGGCAGGTGTACGAGGAGGCGTGGCGCGAGCTCGACCGCAGCTTCTACGACCCGGCGTTCCACGGCGCCGACTGGAAGGCTTTACGGGAGCGCTACCTGCCGCTCGCCCTCGGGGCTTCCACCCGCGAGGACTTCGAGGAAGTGCAGAACCTGCTCGCTGGCGAGCTCAACGCATCGCACCTGCGGTTCCGGGCCGCCGGCGGCGAGCGCCCGGTTGCCACGGGTGCACTCGGTGTCGAGCTGACGCCGGCCACGGATGGCAAGGGCGTGATGGTGCGCGAGGTCCTCCCCGGTACGCCAGGAGCCAGAGTCGACGTGGGCCTGCAGGTCGGCGACCGGATCCTGGCTGTGAATGGCTGCAGCATCGAACCCGGTGTGAATGCCTTCGATCTCCTCACCGACACCGTCAAGCAGCGGGTGGTGCTGCAGGTCGAAAGCAAGGGTGGCCAGCGTGATGTGGTGGTTGTCCCGGCCACGTTGGGCGCGGTGCGCGAGGCACGCTACCTGGAGTGGGTGAGGCAGCGGCGAGCGATCGTCGACAGGCTTTCCGACGGCAAGCTCGGTTACATCCACATTCAAGGCATGGACGAGCCATCGCTCGAGGACTTCGAGCGCGACCTGCATGCGGCCGCAAGTGGTCGGCAAGGGCTGGTTATCGACGTGCGCAACAACGGCGGCGGCTGGACCACCGACTACCTGATGGCGATCCTCTCCGTGCGCCGTCATGCCTGGACAGTGCCCCGCGGCGCCGACCCGCTGGTGAAGGCGTACCCCGACGCGGAGCGGCTCCCGCTGCCGACGTGGACCCGACCAGCGGTCGCCTTGTGCGATCAGAACAGCTACTCCAACGCTGAGATCTTCTCGTGGGCGTTCCAGACTCTGGGCCGCGGCAAGGTTGTCGGCACCCCGACGTTCGGAGCCGTGATCTCGACCGGGGGCGCTATGCTGGTGGACGGCTCGTTCGTGCGCCTGCCGGGCCGAGGTTGGTTCGTGGCCGGCAAGGGGATCAACGAGGAGAACCACGGCTGTATCCCGGACGTCGTGGTGGAACAGCCCCCACAGCAGGATTTCTCCGCCACCGAGGATACGCAGCTCGCGAAGGCCGTCGAGACGCTGCTGGCAGCGCTTCCAGCCGATCCCGACGACCTCCCCTGGTAGGCGCCCGAACCCTGACGATTGCGGTCGACATCGCGGAAGGCAGCCTCCAGGTCGCTCGTGAGCGCTGTGCAGAGTACGGCCTCGAGGTCGAGCTGGTGAGCGCCAACGTGAGCGAAATCCGCCAGGTGTTCGGTGGGCGTCGCTTCGATCTTGTCATCTTTCTCGCGAGCCTCGAGCACATGACGCTCGAGGAGAGGATCGAGGTGATCGGTTCAACCTGGGAGATGCTGCTGCCCCAAGGGCTCTGGTGCCTGGTCGAAACCCCGAACCGCCTGTGGTATTTCGACCAGCACACCTCGCGGCTGCCGTTCTTCCACTGGTTGCCGGACGACCTTGCCTTGCTGTGCTCCCGCCACGGCCCCCGCGAGAGCTTCCGCGGGCGCTATCGGGTACTGGATGCGGCCTCGCGGCTCGACTTCACGCGCTGGGGCCGAGCGGTGAGCTAGCACGAGCTCGAGGTAGCCATCGGGCCGGCTGAAAGGCTGGCTGTCGTCTCGTCGCTTTCCCAGTACCTGCGGGAAGAAAGCATCCTACGCAGGGTCGCCTGGCTGGTCTCGGAGAAACGACGTTTCGTGCGCTTCTTGCGGCGACACGGTCCGCCCATTCCCCCCGGCTTCTACCAGGAGATTCTGGATCTGATCATCCGCAAGAGCTGACACCACGCGTTTTCGAGGCGGCTCGAAGAGCCCGAGCTGGATGGACACCGAATAGCGCGGTCCTGGCAGATGAACGCCCGCAGGCAGTCAGGAGCTCCAGTGAAAATGGCGCGCCGGGAGGGACTCGAACCCCCAACCGCCTGATCCGAAGTCTAAGCAGAGGGGTATTTGCTCGATATTGTCCGACTTTGCTAGAAGTGCACTACCCTTGACAGGCAAGTGACTTAGGCCGATACTTCTCATGGCTGGAGGTGGCCCGAGAATGCCTGAAATCGACCGCCGAGGTTGGCCAGAGGTTGGCCAGAGGTTGGCCAGCAATCTACCAGGGGTGGAATATATACTAAGAATCAATCTCAAAATCTGTTGTTGTTGTATACGCGCGCGAGGCCAAATATGGACTGGTACCCCTGCTAAAGTTGCTAATCTGCTAAACTCTGCCCCCCCCCGGCGAGGTGGCTCATGGCCCGCGGCGTGAAGGCCGGCCGCGCGCGGGAAACGGTTGCGCTCACCGAGGAAGCGGTTGCGGCCCTGGTCCCCACGGCGACGCGGCGCCGGGTGTGGGTTGAGGGTATCCCGTCGCTGTGTGTGGTCGTGCATCCGTCCGGCTCGCGCGTGTTCTGTCTTGTGCGCAAGCACGGCGGGGCGGCCGAGTACCTGAAGCTCGGGGCGTGGCCGGTCACGAAGTGCGACGCGGCGCGCCGGCTCGCGCTGGCGAAGCTCGGCGAGTATGGGAAGGGTGAAAGCCCGGCACAGGCCAAGCGGGCCACGGCGGCGGCGGCACGCGCCCGGGTGCGGCTGAACGAGGCGTGGGAAGCGTACAAGGCGCACCGCCTGGCCGGTGCCGACGAACGGCGGCAACACGGGGTGAAGCTCGAAGAGTGGACGTGGAAGCTGCACCTTGCGCCGACCTTTGGGGACCGCCCGGTCGACGAGATTACCCGCGCCGAGGTGGCCCGGTGGCATGCTGCCGCGAGCGTCAAGCGCGAGCTTCCGACTGCGAAAGAAGCGAAGAAAGCGAAAAAAGGCCCCCGCACGGTCGGGGGCGCTGTGGCGGCGAACCGCGCGAAAGCCCTGCTATCCGGCATCTTCTCGCACTGGATCGTGGTCACGGGTAGCACGCTGGTCAACCCCGCCCACGGCGTCAAGATGAACCGCGAGACGGCGCGAACCCGCTACCTAACCCCGGGCGAGCTGCGGCGGTGGTGGGCGGCCGTGCTGGCGGCCCCGGCCGATGACGGGGAAGCCCTGGCGCTGCTGCTACTGACCGCTACCCGCTCGGGGACGCTGCGGTGCATGGACTGGGCGGAAATCGACTGGCTAGGCAAGGTCTGGAACGTGCCGGCCGAGAAGCTCAAGGCGCGGCGCGCGTGGGTGGTGCCCTTGAATGCCGCGGCGCTGGGGACGCTGCGGGCGCGCTGGGAGCGCCAGGGGTGCCCCGAGGCCGGCCCCGTGTTCACGGGTACAGGTAAGGCGGCCCGGACTGATCTTCGCGGCCCCTGGGAGCGGGCGGTAGCCGCGGCTGGGGTGGCCGGTGCGACGGTTCACGACGCGCGGCGGACGGCGGCCACCGCGGCGTGCGACGCGGGGGTTGACAGTGCGGTGGTGGCGCACCTTCTACAGCATGTCGGGGCGAGTGTGCTTGACGTGTACCGGCGCGTCACCCCGGCCACGGCGGCGGCGGCTTCCGAGCGCATGGCGGCGGCTCTCCTGCGGCCGGCCGGGCTCGAGCCCCGCGACTTCGCGGCCGGCTTGCCGAGGCCCGAGGCGATGCGGCCCGAGGGTGAGGCCGACGCGGCGGCGGTCCTGCTGTTCCCGGGTGCGGCACCGTGAGCAACGCCTTACGCTCGGTGTTCCTGCGGGAGCTGGCGGCGACCATTGACCCGGCAGCAGCGGCGCCCATCGTCGACGTGGTGCGCGCGGCGATGGGCGGCAACTGGGCGTCCCTCGGGCCGAGATTGCGCCTGAAGTGGTGCCTAAAGGTGGCCGAGCGCTACCACCTAGCCGGCGTTCCTTGGTTTGTCGAGACTCTCGCAACCTCGGCCGACAGCTGGCCGCGCCTGTGGGATGGGCATCCGTGGCGGCACCGGTTCATATTCGTGGTGCAGTCTGACATGCCATCGAGCGGGGCGGTGGGGACCAAGGCCGAGGTGGACGAGGCGGGCTTTCAGGCGTGGCGCGAGAAGAATCAGCACATGGCCTGGGTGGAGGAGAATCCCATCCCGGCCGCGCTGAGTAAGCCCCCGCGGCGCGTACCTGACGCGAAGAGCTTCCAAGCGCTCGTGCTGTACCACTGTCTCGGCTTGCCGCTTGCCGAGGTGGCCGGCCGCTGCGGCTTCGCCAGTCGAGGGGATGCAAGCAAAGCGATTCACCGAGCTGGGCGAGCTGTTGGCATTCAGCCTCGCCGCGGTGGACGCGGGGGGCGGCCAAAGCGGCCAAAAGCCAACAGTTTCGCGAGACGTAACCCTACCCGTTAGAACATCTTAAAAATTGAGGATACCGCCGACCCACCGGTCCGGCGGAGCTGGTGGCCTACCTTGCCCCTGACGGTTGGCGCTACCAAGAGAGCGTCACCGGCGGGAGGTAAGTAATGGCGAAAACTAGAGTTGATCGCGGGCGAGCACTGACAGGCCCCGAGGCGGCCGAGCGGCTCGGGGTGAGCCCCGAGACCTTGCCGGTGTGGCGGTGCCGCGGCCGTGGCCCCCGCTATGTCCTGGTTGGCCGGTCCGTGCGCTACTTCGAGGCCGACCTCGACGACTACGTGGACAGGCACACGGTCGACCCCGAGGGGCGGTGACCCATGCCACACACAGGACGGCCGGGGCGTGTCCCCCGGCCACAGTACCCACACAGCTTGCATGCCAAGTATGAGCCTACGGCGCTCAGATTGCAAGAGGCGGCGGCGCGCGTCTACCCGTCGGGGGTGCTGCCATGAGCGGCGAGCACCTACACGCGGCGCTGGGATTGGCCAAGCTGGGCATCCCGTGCTTCCCGGTGTGGCCGCCGGTCCCCGGGGGCGCCTGCTCGTGCGTGCGAGGCGCGCAGTGCGACCGACCGGCAAAGCATCCGGCGGGCTTCATGGTGCGCCGAGGCGCTCAAGATGCGAGCCTCGACCCCGAGACGTTGCGCCGCTGGTGGTCTCGGCCAGAGCGCATGACCGGGCGGCCGTGGAACGTGGCGGCGGCGTTGCCGGCGAGCTGGTGCGTGGTGGACCTCGACACGCCCACGGCGGCCGAAGCAGTGCACGCGCAAGGGTGGACGCTACCAGCAACCGCGACGGTGAGGACGGGGCGCGGCCGGCATTACTGGTACACGACCGCCGAGCGGGTGCCGTGTGCCGTCGGGGTGCTGCCCGGGGTCGACGTGCGCGGCCCTGGGGGCTACGTGCTGTGCCCGCCGAGCCTGCACGCGAGCGGCGCACGGTACGAGTGGGAGGTACCGCTCAGCGAGGCCGCCGAGGCCCCCTCGTGGCTGTACGAGCTGGCGCGACCCGTGCCGGCCGCCGAGGGGCCGCGCGAGCCCAACGAGTGGGGCAAGGTGCTGGGTGAGCCGGTGCCCGAGGGGCAACGCAACGGCACGGCGGCAAAGGTGGCGGGGCTGCTCTTCCGACGACTGCCGGCCGAGGCGGCATGGCCGATGCTTGACGCCTGGAACGTGGCCCGCTGCCGGCCGCCGCTTGACGGTGACGAGCTGGCCCACGTGGCGGCATCGATTGCGGCCCGCGAGCTGGCCCGGCGAGGTGGCCAGTGAGTACCGCCACAGTCCCCGCCGAGGTTGAGGCCCTGGCGCGCTTTGAGGCCGAGCAACGCGCGGCACAGGCAGCCCAGCTGGTGACGTGGCCCGAGCGCCGAGCGAGCCAGGTGGACCCCTGGGCCGAGCCGCCCCAACCGCTGTACCGCGAGCTACCACCGCCCGAGCCCTACCCGGTTGACGCCCTCGGGCCAGTGCTCGGGGGGGCTGTGGCGGCCCTGCGGCGCATCGTGCAACCGGCCGAGGCGACGGCGGCCCAAAGCGTGCTCGCGGCGGCTTCGCTCGCGGTGCAACCGCTGCGCGATGTGCTGATTGACGGGCGGACCCTTCCGTGCTCGCTGTTCCTGCTCACGGTGGCCGAGTCTGGCGACCGCAAGACCGCGACCGACCGGGCCGCAACGTTGCCCCACCGCGAGCGCGAGCGGGTGCTCGCGGCCGAGTACTGCGAGCAAGCGCGAGCCTTCAAGAATGCTCACGACGCCTACGAGAAGAGCCGAGCCGAAGTGCTCTCGAGGGCAAAGGGCCGGCTGGCCCGCGAGCGCGCCCTCGAGGAGCTGGGGCCACCGCCCCAGGCCCCGATGCTGCCCATGCTGCTGGTGGAAGAGCCCACGTATGAAGGGCTCGTAAAGCTGCTCATGGTTGGCCAGCCGTCGCTGGGGCTGGTCAGTGACGAGGGGGGCCGGTTCCTGGGCGGGGCCGCGCTGAGCCCTGACAACCGCCTAAAGTCACTGGCGGGGCTGTCGAGCCTCTGGGACGCGGCACGGATCACGCGGGCGCGGGCCGGCGACGGCGCGAGCGTGCTGTATGGCCGGCGTCTGGCCCTGCACTTGATGGTGCAACCGGTGGCGGCCCCTTCACTGCTGGCGGACCCCCTGGCGACCGAGCAAGGCTTCCTAGCCCGGTGCTTGCACGCCTGGCCCCCGTCGGCCCTGGGGACGCAACGCTACGTGGAAGAGGATGTTACCGCGGCCCCCGACTTCCGGCGGTACTGCGACCGCCTGGCCGAGCTGCTGGCCCTTGATCCTGCCACCGCCGACGGCGACCCCCGCGAGCTGCGCCCGGACCCGCTACCGCTTGCGCCGGAGGGTAAGCGGCTGTGGATCACCTTCCACGATTGGGTGCAACGCAACCTTGGGCCGGACGGTGCCCTCCGTCCCGTGGCGTCCTTTGCGGCGAAGGCGGCCGAGCACGCGGCCCGCCTGGCTGGGGTGCTCGCGGTGGTGGATGACGTGGGCGCCCGGCTCGTGGACGCGCGCCACGTAGAGGCGGGGGTAGCGCTGGTGCGGTGGTACCTCGGGGAAGCCCTGCGCCTGCAAGGGGTGGCCGCGACGAACGCGGACCTGCTGGCAGCGGCCCGCCTGCTGACCTGGCTGCAAGCCCGCGGCCGCGGCCGGCTGGTGGCGCTGGCGGACGTGTACCAACGGGGGCCGGCTTCCGTCCGCGACCGGGCCACCGCGGCCCGGCTGCTGGGCGTGCTGGCCGAACACGGGCACGCGCGGCGGCTGGACGGCGGGGCCGAGCTGGACGGGCACCACCGCCGCGACGTGTGGGAGGTGCGGCAATGAGCCTGGTCCCGCCGTTCGACTTCCCGTTTCCGACGGTGCAGACCGAGCCCGCACCCGTGAACCCGCCTGAAACGGCGTTAGTTAGCCGTTCCGAGAACACACAAGCCACCGAGCCGGCACCCACGACCCCGAGGCCGCTAGAGCCGGCGTCCGAGGTGTGGGTGTCGACGCAGTGCCCCAGGTGCCGCGGCGTGCTGCTGCCGCTCGCGGCGATCGCGGCCGACGGCCGGCGGTGGATGCCGTGTGCCGACTGCCGCCGGTTGATCGCGGTACCGCGTGGCGGCGCACCCGCACGGCTGAGACATCGAGCGCGCCCGGCGGCGCTGCCTTCCGGCGCTTCTGGCACCCCGATAATTGGCCGTTCTGAGCACACGCGTAGCGAGCTGTTGCGCCTGGCCGGTGATGCGGCCGAGCCGATCACCCTGCACTGCCAGACGTGCGAGACCTGCCGACCCGAGGCGTTCGTCGGGGACGTGGTGCAGTTCCCCTTGTGCCGCTGGGGGCGAGAGCTGCGGCGCGACTACCGCGAGGCAAGGCGCCAGGCGCTTGATGCGCGTCGAGTGGCCGAGGCGGATGGTAAGGCCGGATGAGGCCAAGGGAGGAGACATGACTACACCCAAGACACCGACCCCACCATACGTGCCTGCGCTGCTCGTGGCCTACGATCGCAGCTTGCGCGACGTGTGGCCTTACAACCTGCGGCATATCGAGGCGCCACACGATACCGAGCGGGAGGAGTACCGCATCCCGTTCGAGGTAATCCACGCTGACGGCTCGCGGGAGATGCACAGCGCCCCGGTTGAGCTGATCCACGCTGACGACTGCCCCTTCCTGCACGGCCGCGGGCCGTGTACCTGCAAGTGGGAGTTGCGCATTGTCGAGGTGCTGCACGATGCCGGCTGCGACTTCATGAACGGCCGCGGGCCGTGCAACTGCGAGTGGAAGGTGCGCGCCTGGAAGCCAACCTCAGGACCGGATAAGTTCCGACACTGGTACGAAGAAAGCGAGGATGAGCAATGAGCGACGGCACGACCTCGACCGAGACGACGAAGCGCCGCAAGCGCCGCGACCTCGGGCCGCTCGATCTCGCCGAGCTTGTGGGTGCAGATGTCGAGGTGCGGACGGTAGGCGGCGGCGCGCACCGTGGCGAGGTGGTGGCGGTCGGGCCGGTGTGGCTGGCGCTCGACCGCCGCACCGGCGGCCGGCTGCTCGCACGGCTCGACGCTGTGACTGCTATCCAGGTTGACGACTTCCGCGTGCGGGGGCAGTGATGCGCGGCGCCGCGCCCCTGACCGAATCGACGAACCTTACCTTGCTGACGTATGCCGAGCGAGCGCTTGCGACGATTGCGCAGGCCGACGAAGCGGCAAAGCTCGCGGACCTCGCCGAGGCGGCACGTGTCTACGCGCGCAAGGCCGAGCTGGGGACAGCGGCGGTCAATCACGCTACTGTGATCAAGGCCAGAGCGCTCAAGCGCATGGCTGAGCTAGTAGACGAGGGGCAGCAACGCGGCGAGATTGCGACGCCTGGCGGGGATGGCAGCAATCAGCACCGAGCAAATGTCCCGCCACAGGACAATTGCTCACCCGCCACGCTCACCGATCTTGGGATTGCCCGGCAACGGCTGCACGAGGCGCGCAAGCTCAGACCTCTCACCGATGGTGAGATGCACGAGATCGGCGCACGCGCCACAGAAGAAGGGCGGGAGGTTAGCCTTGCAGAGATCCGGCGCGCGCATGTCTCGCATAACACGGGACAATCCGAGTGGTACACGCCGACCGAGTACATCGACGCGGCGCGGGCCGTCATGGGTGGTATCGACCTCGACCCGGCGTCGTGCGAGGTGGCCAACCGCGTTGTGAAGGCGCGCACGTTCTACACCGAGGACGACGACGGCTTGACGCAGCCGTGGCGCGGCCGGGTGTGGATGAACCCGCCATACTCGCAACCGCTCATCGGCGACTTCTGCCGGCGGCTGGTCGAGGCGTACCTAGCCGGTGATGTCTCGGCGGCGTGCGTGCTCGTCAACAACGCTACCGAGACCGCATGGTTCGGCGAGCTGGCCGCTGTGGCCGCCGCGGTGTGTTTCCCGCGTGGCCGGGTGCGGTTCTGGCATCCCGAGAGGATCGCCGCACCGTTGCAGGGGCAGGCCGTGCTCTACCTCGGGGATGATCCGGCGGCGTTCGGAGAAGCGTTCGCCGCCTTCGGGCCAACGTGGGGCGCACTCGCTGGTTGGACCGGTGACCGGCTGCTCGCGCGGCTGGACGCCGTGAGCAACGCTCGGGGGCGGTGATACGCTCGGGGACCCCTAGGGCTACGTTCAAAGTTCGGACGAAACGCGATGCAAGAGCGGCGCGATGCATTCGCATGCACGCTCGCGGAAATGACAAAGTTGACATAATGCATCTTATCGGACCTCATGCCGTAGGCGTCAACGTAAGCGCCGCGAGGGGGGCTTGCGTGGTGTGCTAGGGTAGCTGTGGGAGGTGGCCATGGTCAAGAGCATCGGCGCCGGCGATCGGCTCAGGGCCGCACTGGCGGCGGCGATCCCCAGGGAACGGCGCTCGGTCGTGCTGAACGTCCGGCTATCTGAAACCGAGGTGCAGGCACTGCGTGCCGAGGCCGAGCGCGCCGGTATCCCGCCGGCAGCGCTCGCGCGGCTGCTCATCACCGAGGGTGTGGCGATCATCGCCGAGGGGCGGGACGCATGAGGCCGCCGAGCGCGGTACTGCGAGAGGCGCTGCACTGCTACGCGGCCGGCCACGTGGCGGATGCGCTGCGCGTGCTCGACGCAATCCCGGCCGGCGACCCGCTGCCGGATCACCCGGCGTGGGACGTGGCCACAGTCGAGCGGCGCGCCGATGCGCCGGCGGCGCCTGCTACCGTCTCGGCCGCGGTGCGGGACTGGATCGAGCTGGCGCGCGATCGGCTGCGCCACGAGCTGGGCGAGGATGTGCCGGCGGCCGTGCCGGTGCCGCTCGCACTCACGACGGCGCTGGATCTGCTCGGGGGGTAGACGCGCGCCTGTGGCGCTGCCGGCGGCCCCGCGGCACCCGCGCCAGGCGCCGGCCGACCTCGACACGCCGGCGGTGACACCCGGCCGGGATCGCCGGCGAGATGTCGCGCCAGGTTGGCCCAGGAGCGCCGTTTGGCCGTCGGGTAGGGGTAGGGCGGCGGGGAGAACCCGAACGCGGCTCACGAGCCGCCTGGGGCCGCGGGGGGCGGCCGGCGGGCTGTGGCCGGTGGCTGCGGGCCGGGTGACTTTAGCAGATTAGCAGGATTAGCAGGGGTATAGGCGCCCACGTGAGGGGGGCCGCGGGGGGCGGCCGGCGGGCTGTGGCCGGTGGCTGCGGGCCGGGTGACTTTAGCAGATTAGCAGGATTAGCAGGGGTATAGGCGCCCACGTGAGGGGGGGCCGAGGTTGGCCAGAGGTTGGCCAGCGGCCCCGGGCGCGCACACCGCCCCCGGTGGTGCTCTGTAAGTGCCTGCATTGTGAGGGGTTGTTGGCGCGCCGGGAGGGACTCGAACCCCCAACCGCCTGATCCGAAGTCAGGTGCTCTATCCATTGAGCCACCGGCGCCCCGCGATCTCCAGGTTCCCTTTTACCACACTCGGCCGCGTGGCTCCCGCGAAAGCGCCGTCTGGCCGGAGGTGGTGACTACCTGGCCCCGATCGGTTCGGGCGCCTTGGCTGACGCCGGCGAGGCGGCCAGTGGCGACGCTGACGGTGCTGCTTTGGCGATGCCGTGTTTCGCGGGCTGGCGGCGGCGGACGGCAGAGCGATGGCTGGCCGCGCGCGCCTTGGCGGCCGCGGCAACGAGCTCGGTGACCTCCTCGCGGCTCGGGTTGATGAAGGCTCTGGTGGTCGGTGAGCCCACGTCCATCGGTGCGAGATAGCGTGGCGGGTGAGAGAGCACCGGTGAAAACCTGCTGGGTCGGCTGGAGCACGGTGGCTCCTCGAGGAACGGAGTGGAGCGGAGTGCATCCTGGGGGGCCTCCCGCTGGAGGTGGAAGTCGAGGAACGCCAGCGTGCGGCTCCAGGCGTCGGTCGCGGCACCGCCGTCGATCCCACCGCGCCCGTTGAGACAGAAGCCGTGGCGGGCGCCGGGGTAGACGACGAGGTCGACAACGCGACCTGCATCCCGGATTGCTTCGAACACCTCGACGGAGCGCCGGAACGGCACGATGCGGTCGTAGGTGCCGTGCAGCAACAGTGTCGGAGGAGCAGTATTCGGGAGTGCGGGCGGGAGGTCGCGGGAGATGCCGCCGTAGTACGCCACGACCGCGCGAATCCGTTCGTCGAGGGGGGCGCGGCCCAGGGTCAGAAAGGCGCCGAGTGAGTATCCGACCACACCCAGCCGCTCGGGGTCGGCTCCATCGAGGCCAGAGGCGAAGGTGACGGCATCGTGGACGGTGGCCCGCCACTGTGAGCGCACACCGCGCCCTTTGCGGCCACGTTCGTAGTAGCGCACGTACAGCGACAGGTAGCCGTGGGAAGCGAGGTCCTCGGCCATGCGTAGATAATGCTTCTCGGCTTTCTTGGGGTGGGCTCCATGGAAGAGGAGGACCACCGGTAACCGGCCGTCGAGCCTGGGACGGAAGATGTCGACCGCGACCTTGTCTCTGCCCGAGGGGAAGCGGTCCTTGCAATGCGCGACCGGAGTCGGCAGCGTGGTGTCGGGCAGGAATGATTCGGTGGCCGGCGTCGGCTCCGCTTCCGAAGCCTCGAGCGCAGCGACCTCGCGGTCGGGGTCGGAAAGCGTCGGGTTGTGCTCCACGGCGAGGGCACCAGTAGCCACAATGAGGGCCAGGAATGCGCCGCCACCCACCCGCATCACGGACGGACCTTCTCCCTCGCGCCACGGCCGGACCGTGGGAAGCTGCATATCGTGCTCGGCAAATCATTCATTTCAACTATCTTCTAGTCTGCCAAGTGCCTTCGCCGAGGCACGGCAGCTCGAGGGTAGGCGAGAGCCTGGGCGGCTGTCAACCTCCCCTCGGTTCCGAGCCCCATTACTGATGATGTCGCAGGCTTTCCGCGAGGAGCGGGTCGCCTATCGGCACCATCGGGGCACGGGTGAGCGTGCGCAGCACCGCGAGCACCGCGACGCTGGCCGCCAACACCGCCGCTGCCAGCTCCCACACCCCGAACACCGGTGCTCCGGGCTGGAAGTGCGGCGTCACCATCAAGTAGAGATCGAGCCAGCGTCCGACCAGGACCGCCAGCGCCACCTTTGCCAGCACGCCGGGGTTGCGCTTGGCCGCGCGTGGGAGGAGGGCGAGGAACGGTACGACCCAGTTGAGCACCACGTCGAGGATGACGAGCGGCTGCCAGAGACCGTGCAGCCGTACCGCGAAGTAGCTCGCCTCCTCCGGGATGTTCGCGTACCAGATCAGCATGTATTGCGAGAACCAGATGTACATCCAGAACGTCGAGAAGGCGAACAGCAGCTTGCCGAGGTCGTGGAGATGCTCCTGTGTCACCACGGCGTGCAGCGGGCCGACACCTCGTGGTCCAAGGCGGCGCAACCACACCACGAAAACGACGAGCGCCGCCAGCCCGCCCGAGAAGAGGCCGGCGAAGTTGTAAACGCCGAAGATCGTGCTCGACCAATCCGGATCGAGCGACATGATCCAGTCAGAGCTTGCGAGCCACACCGTGAAGGCGAACACCGCGATAAATGCGATGGAGAGCCTCACGTTGCGGCGGGAGTGCGCGGGATCCGCATCCGCATCCTGGAGCCGCGACTCCCGCACGATCGCGGCCGCGAACGCGAGCCAGAGCGCGAAGTAGACGATGGCTCGTACGACGAAGAACGCCGGTGACAGCCACGCGGCCTTGAACCCCCGCAGCGGCTCGCCGTCGACGGCACCGCCCCACCAGCAGTAGAGCCGTGGTGCGGCGAACAGCGCGACGACCATCACGACCGCTCCGGTACCGAGCAGGGCCGCGAGGGCCTCACCAACCCGCCGTACAACGATGCTCCACCCTGAGCCCGTCGCGTACTGCAGCGCGACGAAGAAGACACCGGCCAGCCCCATCCCGGTCAGGAAGAGGCCGATGGTGAGCACGGCCGGCCACGTCCGATCGGGGGCGAGCACGACGCCGGCGGTGACTACGGCCGCCGCCGCCAGCGCAATTGCTCCGATGCGATTGAGCAGCCGCTTCGGTGGGTGGAAGGCGTGGTCGACCGCTATCACGGTGTGCCTCCCGGATCGACGGCCGGATGCTGCAGCGTCCTGAGGTAAGCGATCGAGCTCCACCTGTCCTCACGTGAAAGCTGGGACGCATACGACGGCATGTTCCCCTGGCCATACGTGAGCACGTGGAAGATCTGCCCATCCGGCATCGCGATAGCGTGCTCGAGCAGCAGTGAAGGTGGCGGGGGGTAACCGCGCCGCGCAACCGGGCCGTCGCCTCGCCCTCCGGCACCGTGGCAGGGAGCGCAGAACGTCGTGAACACGAACGCGCCGCGGTCGACCGCTGCGCGATCTTCTGCAGAGACCGGGCTTGCCAGCTCCGCACCTGCGCGCAACGCATCCTCCGGCGTCGCCGCATAGTGGAGCGACTGCAGGCCCCGCGGGCTCGTGCCCTGGGGGGGCTCGCGCAGCGTCTTGCCATCGGCGAACACGGTGCTGACCGCAAAAGCGTTGGCGCGAGGCGAGTGCGCCATCTGAGGAGCGTACTCCCAGTTGGGGCGTGTGCGATCGCTGCGAAGCACGAAGTTGAGGCCCGCGGTGACGAGGAAGATCCCGAGGAGGGCTAGGTTCAGCACCAGACGGTTCATCGGCGTCCGCCCTCCACGCGCTCCTCGATGGCGACAGCGCCGAAGCCGGCGAGCATTCGGCCGACAGCCGCCACGTCGAACGCAGCATCGGTCTGCTCTACGACGAGCACGAACCGGTCGTCCGTGACGGCCGGATCGATGACGGCAGCACGGCGTCCGGGAAAGAGGCGGGCGACGAACAGGAAGGCGATCACGGTGCTCACGCCCGCGAACAGCACCATGACCTCGAATGTCACCGGCACGAACGCCGGGAGCGAGTTCCAGGGCTTGCCGCCGACGTTGATCGGCCACGATGAGGCCGAGGTCCAGAACTCGAACCACACCTTGAACGCCGCTCCCGCGAGGCCGAGCGCGAAGCATACCCACGGCAGACGCGAGGGTGCTAGCCCCGCGGCATGGTCGAGCCCGTGGACAGCGTACGGTGTGAAGACGTCCACGATCTTCAATCCGGCCTTCCGGCAAGCCTCGGTGGCCGCCAGGACATCGCCTTCCCGCTCGAAGGCGGAGAGCAGCACGCGCCGCGTCATGACCGCACCTCCGCTCCTTCCCCACCGGTCGGGCTGGTGGCCGGTGACCGGGGACCGCTGCCCCCGCCCTCCCTCATGATCGGGCTCGCGCTCGGTTGGCCCTGACCACTCGGAGCCCTGCCGTAGGCGAGGACGCCCTTCACTTCGCCCATGGCCACGACCGGCACGAAGCGCACGAAGAGGAGGAAGCAGGTGAAGAAGAGGCCGAGTGAGCCCGCGGCGGTCGCGAGCTCGACCGAGCTCGGGGTATAGCTTGCCCAGTTGGCCGGCAGGAAGTCGCGGTGCAACGAGGTGACGATGATGACGAAGCGTTCGAACCACATGCCGACGTTGATGAAGATCGTCACCACGAACACCGCCGCCAGGTTCGACCGCACCCTCCTGAACCACAACAGCTGCGGGCTGACGACGTTGCAGCCGACCATCGTCCAGTAGCTCCACGCCATCGGACCCAGCGCGCGGTTGGAGAACACGAAGCGCTCGTACGGGTTGCCCGAGTAAAGCGCGGTGAAGAACTCGGTGGCGTACGCGAGAGCGACGATCGAACCGGTGAGGATGATGAGCTTGGTCATCACGTCGACGTGGCGCATCGTGATGTAGTCCTCCAGATGCATCGTCTTGCGCGCGACGAGCATCAACGTGAGGACCATCGACATGCCCGAGAAGATCGCCCCGGCCACGAAGTAGGGTGGAAAGATCGTGGCGTGCCACCCGGGGATCACCGCCGTAGCGAAGTCCCACGACACGATGGTGTGGACCGAAACGACGAGCGGCGTCGCCAGGCCGGCGAGCAGCAGGTAGACGGTTTCGTAGCGCTGCCACGTACGCAGCGAGCCGTTCCAGCCGAGGGCCAAAAAGCCGGCGAGGCGCTGGCGCCAGCGCGCGCCGGCGCGGTCGCGGATCGTCGCCAGGTCGGGGAGCAGACCGAGGTACCAGAACATCGCCGAGATCGTGAAGTAGGTCGAGATCGCGAAGAAATCCCAGATCAACGGCGAGCGGAAGTTGACCCACAACGAGCCACGGGTGTTGGGGTACGGGAACATCCAGAACGCCAGCCACGGCCGGCCGGTATGGATCACGGGGAAGATCCCGGCGCACATCACCGCAAAGATCGTCATCGCCTCCGCGGCGCGGTTGACGGACGTGCGCCAGCGCTGGCGGAACAGAAACAGGATCGCGGAGATCAGGGTCCCGGCGTGGCCGATCCCGATCCAAAACACGAAGTTGGTGATGTCGAACGCCCAGCCAACCGTGGTGTTGAGCCCCCACACGCCGACACCGGTTGCGACCTGATACGCCACCGCGGCGGCGCCGAGCAGCATGACTGCGAACGAGAACAGGAAGCCTCCCCACCACAGCGCGGTCGGCCTCGTATCCATCGGTGAGCAGATGTCGCGGGTCACGTCGGAGAGCGACTTGTTACCGACAACCAAAGGCTGGCGGAAGGAGCCGTGCCGGTCGGAATCGCGAGGCGGCACGAGGGAGCCGGGTGCCGCAGGCACCGTCAGCCGGAGCGCTTCAGACACGCTCGTAACCTCCTTCCTCGCGGTTGCGTGAGACCGCCAGATACCCCGCCGAGGGGCGGACGTTGAGCTCGTCCAGGACGCGGAACCTTCGCGGGTTCGCCATCGCACGGGACACGGCGCTCGTCGGGTCGTTGAGATCTCCGAACGTGATTGCCCCCACCGGGCAGCTCTGCTGGCAGGCGGGCCGGATCACGCCGTCCGCGACCTGGGTGCCCGTACGCTTGGCCTCGATCTTCGCCTCCTCGATGCGCTGCACGCAGAACGTGCACTTCTCCATCACGCCGCGCGTCCGTACCGTGACGTCGGGGTTGAGGACGAGGTCTGCCAGACGGTCCGAGTGGGCGTAGTTGAACCAGTTGAAGCGTCGCGCCTTGTACGGGCAGTTGTTGGCGCAGTAGCGGGTGCCGATGCAGCGGTTGTACACCTGCTGGTTGAGCCCTTCCTGGGAGTGCACGGTCGCCAGTACCGGGCACACCGTCTCGCACGGCGCGTGCCCGCAGTGTTGGCACATCATCGGCTCGAACGCGACGTCCACCTCGCCCTCGTCGCCCGAGAAGTAGCGGTCGATGCGCAACCAGTGCATCGCGCGCCGTCGCCGCACCTCATCGCGCCCCACGACCGGGATGTTGTTCTCGACCTGGCAGGCGACGACGCAGGCCGAGCAGCCGGTGCACGCAGCAAGGTCGACGACCATCGCCCAACGATGTCCCGGCGTCGGATGGTCCTCCGGCCAGAGGTCGTGCTTCACCTCCTCGGGCGTTTCCAGGCGATCGGCCGGTCCGGCCGCCAGCGCTCGAACGGTGGTCTCCTCGACGATCGGCCTGCGGTCCGTCCCGCCCGGTGCGAGGCGGTCGGGGACGGTCAGCGTGTGGTGGCTCTGGGTGCAGGCGAGCGCGCGGCGCCGGCCAGTGCGCGAGAGCCGCACCCCGCTCCGCTCGTAGCGCAGGGTGCCGTCGGCCAGTGCGAGCAACGGCGCGGCGTTGGTCCCGACCAGCCCGTTCTCGCCCACGCTCGGACCTGCCTCCAGCCACTGCGGTCCGATGTCAGCGAAGCGGCGGCTGGCCTCCGCGCCGTACCCGAGCGCGATCGCGACGACATCGTCGTGCTGACCGGGCTGAACGTACGCCGGCAGCTCGAGCGCGACACCGTCCGCTTCGACCCGGACCACGTCGCCCTCCGCGACTCCGAGCCGGTGTGCGGTCGCGGGCGAGAGTCCCGCGACGTTGTCCCACGTGACCTTGGTGACCGGGTCGGGCAGCTCGTGCAGCCAGGCGTTGTAGGCGTGCTCCGCTGTCGGCATCGCGATCGCAGCATGGAGAACCGCCGTCAGACCGGTCGGGCGCGGAGAGGGCGGGAGCGGCCGCGCGGACCCTGGCCGGAACGCCCCGGCGCGGGAGGGCGCGGGCGTGATCTCGACCGCGCCCCGCTGCACGGCGGCGTCCCAGAACGCCTCGAACTCGCGCTCGCCGCCCTGGTGCGGGAACACGTCCGAGCGCCAGTGCTCGCGGACAAGTTCGAGCGCGCCGCGAGGCTCGCCCGACCACAGGGCCAGACTCTCGACCAGCGGCCGCGTGTCGCCCAGTGGCTCGATCGCGGGCTGGCGCAACGAGAACACGCCCGCCACGGGCTCCGCATCGCCCCATTCCTCGAGCTGGTGACCGACCGGGCACACGATCCCAGCGCAACGTGCCGTTTCGTCGAGTCGTGGCGCGAGGCTCACGACCAGCGGGACTTTGCCGAGCGCGTGCGCGAGCGCAGCACCGCCGGGGAGATCGAACACCGGATTGCACCCGGCGACGAGGAGTGCGGCAACGCGTCCGGCGGCGAGCTCGGTGAGGAGCGTCGCGAGGTCACCGTCGCTCCCCTGGCGCTGCAGCGAGGGGCGCTCGATGTCGAGCGTCGCTCCGTAGCTCCCGAGCAGGTGGTTGGCGAGGTTGGCGAGCACCTGCACGTCGGTGTCCTGCGACCCGCACACCACGAGCGACCGCCCCCGCGCCTGCCACAGGCGGAGGGCAAGATCGTCGACGATCGCCGCCACCTCGGCGCCCACCTTTCCGTCACCGCTGCGAAAGGCGACGCCCGCAACCCGGGCGAGGGCGACGGTGAGGCGCTCCAGCGCGGGACCGACCTCGTGCGGTGCCGCGCGTACGCGCCGGTCCGCCTTGGCGCCGCTGAGCGAGAGGCGCGATTCGAGCTGTGCATGGTACGAGCAGCGTGGCGGCCGCGACTCGAGGTCGCGCCCGCTGCGCCAGCCCGCTGCGTACTCTACCGGCGAGATCCAGGTGCCGAGGAAGTCCGCGTCGAACGAGGCGATCACCTCGGCACGCTCGACCCGGTACCTGGGCAGCACCCGCACGCCGTGGGTGCGCAGGTGGGCGTCGAGGATCGCGGACGACGAGACCGCGTCGTAGACGACGTGGCGCGCGTCGGGGAAGCGGGCGAGGAACCGCCCGATCATCGAGCGCTCGGTCGGGCTCGGGAGAGTCGCGGTCAAAAAGCGCACCGCGCCGTCCCGTGCAACAGCGGCAAGCCGTCCGGCGACCTCGCGGTCGGCGTCCGCCCAGGTCGTGGGCGTTCCGGCGAGAAGCGGTTGCTTCAGCCGCCGGCTGTCGTACAGACCGAGCACCGAGGCCTGGCCGGCGGCACACATTCCGCCGCGCGAGAGCGGGTGGTCGGGGTTTCCTTCGAGCTTGATCGGACGGCCGTCGCGGTTCTTGACGAGGACCCCGCACGCGGCGCTGCACCCGCCGCAGGTGGACGCGTACCAGAGCGCGCGCCCGGGTGTGACCTCCTCCGGCTTGATCAGGTAAGGGATCGCTTTCTCGACGGGGGCGCGAGCGCACGATGCCAGCGTCGCAGCTACGGCCGAGAACCCTGCAGCCTGGAGGAAGCCCCGGCGCGAGACGCTCGTGGCGGTGGGGTCCAGAGGCTGGGGGAACTCGTCCTCGACTGACGACCGGGAAGCGTCGCGCTCCGCCAGGCTTGTCCAGTACTTGGTGTCGGCTCGCTCGGGCATGCGTCCCCTTCATCCTCTAGAAGTGACACGTGGAGCAGTCGATCGCGGCGTTGACCGGTCGCCCGTTCACCCCTTCACGGTTGACCTGGCGGTGACAGTTCACGCACCACCCCATCGTCAGGTCGGCCACCTGCCGCTGCCGCTCCATCGTCTCCACCGGTCCGTGGCACGTCTGGCACACCACGCCCGCCGCGACGTGCGGGCGGTGATCGAAATAGACGAAGTCGGGGAGGTTGTGCACCTTCACCCAGGCGATCGGGCGCGCGTGCGCCCCGGTCGCGGGCTTCAGCTCCCCGTCGAGGCCGAGCGCGTCGTACAGCTTGCGCAGCTCCGACGAAACCACCCGGCGCGGCGCCCGCTTCTCTTCTGCGGCCGCCTCGTCCTCGGCGCGGATCGCCCCGACCGGTGCGGTCACGAAGCGGTGGCAGTTCATGCACACGTTGGCGGGCGGGATGCCGGCGTGGCGGCTGGTCTCCGCCCCGAAGTGGCAGTACAGGCAAGGAACCGCAAGCTCGCCGCCGTGCAGGCGGTGGGAAAACGCAATCGGCTGCTCCGGTTCGTACCCGCGCTGGATCCCCGGGAGGCGAACGTCCCCGAGCTTGGGGATCAGCACGCCGATGCTGAACGCCGTGGCGATGACGAGCAGCGCCGTCGCGGTGCGGCTACCCATGCCCCTGCTCCGGCCGCGCCGTCGCCGAGGCGGGCAACGGGCCGCGCACGTACTTGAGGATCCACACAGCGGAAAGCGATACGAGCGCGAGGAAGACGAAGATCACGAACCCGATCGCGTACCCCTTGTTCCCGAGGTCGCGCACCGCGAAGGCGAGCATCGGCGGCACCGCGAACCCGCCGAACGCCCCCAGGCCGCCGACCCACCCGGACGCGCCACCGACCGCCTGCGGCACCTCCTGGGGCACGAGCTTGAACACGGCGGCGTTGGTGACGCCCATTCCGACGGCGAGCAGCAGCATGCCGGGGATCGCGAGCTCGAACTGCTGCGTGCCCGTCATCACCAGGGCGCCGGCGAGCATGATCAGCAAGGCGAGGACAGCGGTGTTCTCGCCGCCCTCCTCGAGGCGGTCCGCGAGCACTCCGCCCGCCACCCGGATGAGGGAGGTGAGCAGCGAGTAAAGAGCGGTGAGCGCACCGGCCGTGAGCGCCGAGCACCCGTAAAACGATTTCCAGTACGTCGGCAGCCACGCGGTCAGGGCGATGAACCCGCCGAAGGTGGAGAAGTACACGACGACGAGCGCCCACGTCCGCCACACGCGTGCGGACACCTTGAGGCTCTCGACGACCGAAAAGCGCGGGAACAGCTCCTGTCCTGCCGCGACCGCCTGCGCGCGCGCATCCGAGGGTGAGATCCCCCGCGCGGTTAGCTGGAAATACGGTGCGTTACGTCCCAGCAACCCATACACCGTCGTGCCGACCACGAGGAGGGCGAGCCACGCCAGGTACGAGCCCGACAGGCCGAGGCCGGAAAGAGCGACCGGCAACAGCAGCGAGAACACTCCGGGCGCGACGTTGCCGACACCGGCGAAGATCGCGAGCGCACGCCCCTGTCGTGCCTGCGGGAACCAGTACGCCACCTGGGAAACGCCGACGGAGAAGGTGGCGATTCCGCAGCCACCGAGCACCCCGAGCACCATGACGAGCGGGTAGTGCTCGGGCCCGAGGCGGTCGGGGTAGAGGAAGCGGACCACCAGCGTCAACCCGGCCATTCCGAGCAACGACAGCGACAGCAGAACCAAAAACGGCCGGCGGCCTCCCGCGCTGTCCACCCACGCCGCGAACGGGATGCGCAGGAGCGAGCCCGAGAGCGCGGGCGCCGCCACCAGGAACCCCACCGCGAGCGGTGAGAGCTGCATCACCTCCTGGAAGCGGGTTGCCGTCGGCCCGAACAGCGCCACGCCGGCGAAGCCGAAGAAAAAGCCCAGCGTGGCGGCGAGCAGGGCGCGGTCCGGCGTGCCTCGGATCCCCGTCATGGCGCCTCCTGCGCTCCCCCAGTCCGATGCGGTGTCGCCCGCCTCCACCACCGCACGACCTGCAGCTTGCGCCACAGGTAGTGGTTCGGGACCACGAGGATGTGCACCAGCCGGGTGAACGGGAAGAAGCCGATCAAGAGGTAGGCGTTGACGATGTGTAGCTTGACGGCGAGGGGCAGCGCGGCGACCGTACCGAGGTCGGGCGCCAGCCGCACGAGCGACCAGAGATACGGCGCCATTGCCGACGCAAACCACGACGATCCCCAGGGGTGGAACACAGCGACGTACACCCCGGACGCCACCTGGAGGAGCAGTATCGCGGCCAGCACCCAGTCGGATGCGGTCGTCACGGTCTTGATCTTGGGGTACGAGAGGCGCCGGATGACGGCGTTGACGAAGCCGAGCAGCGCCAGGATGCCGCAGACGAGGAGCGAAACCTCGAGCACGTAAAGCCGCAACGGATGGCTGTTCCACGCCAGCACCTGGCGCGGCAGCAGCCACGCCACGACGTGCCCGGTGAGCACCACGATGATCCCGTAGTGGAACGGCACCAGGCTCCAGAAGTGCTGCTCGTTTTCGAGGAACTGCGACGAGAGGCTCGAGTAGGTGAACGCCTGCTGCCGGTAACGCCGCACCGTCTCGAGGAAGAACGTGAAAAACGCGACGTACGGCAGGATTCCGAGCAGCAGCAGGTCGAGCGTTCCGGCTTCAGTGGTCATAGCGTCTCTCCCCGCGGGCCCCGCTCTGGCGCCCCCGGCTCCCACCGCGGCCCCCACGAGGGTCGTCGCGGCCCTGTCGCCCCCGACCCCTGTCCCCAGGCCGCTGAACCCGCGGCTTCGGCCAGCGGCTCACCGTGCCGGTGCGCCAGAAACACGCGCACTGCGCGCAGCGCCGACTCGTACGGGTCGTCCTTCCCGGCCAGCGCCTGGAGCATCCGGTCCACGGCGGGAAGCACACAGGCCGTGGCGAAGTCGTCGGCGCGCTCCCCGCTCCAACGCGCGAGGATCGCGAGCACGTGCGTCAGGTGGTCTGGCAGCTCGGCGGACTCCTCCAGGCCGAGGCGGCGAAGCTCCTCCCGCATCCGGACGAGAAACGCGCCGCGGAGGTACTCCTCGCCGAACAGATGCCACCCCACCTCGAGCGCACACGCCGGGTTGATGTCGAACGTGCGCGTGAACAGCTCCTGCATTGCCTCGATCGATTGACGCTCGATGTCGGCGGCGAACCGATCCAGCTCCGCCGCCGCAGCGGCATCCGTGCGTGTCAGCGCCTGCCGCGCACCCACGAGACGGGCTGGGAACCCGTCGTCCGGGTAGACGAACAAACCGGCGAGCGCGTCGTGCGCCTCGCCCGGCTCCGGGCCCCTGCCCGCTGGCCCCGGACCCCGGTGGTCGCTCACAACCCCCTCCGGGGCGGTCCGATGAACCCGAACCCGGTGCCCTGCTTGTGCTCGAGCGGATCTTCGGTCATCGCGATCGCCTCCTCGCGGTGCATCGGCGGGATCACGAAGCGCTCCTCGAGCGCGGCAAGCGAGGTGAGCCGGTAGATCGCCTCCGCCTCCTCGGGTGAGCAGTCCGCCTCGCGGAGCATGCGCTCGGCGACCGCGCGCTCCACGTCGCCGACCGTGAGGGCGCGGCGCCACCAGCGCACGGCCTTCTGCTTGCGCAGCGCGTACCGCACCTTTCCCTCGTGCCCGGCGCCGAACAGCCGGGCGAGGAACGCCATCGGCACACGCGCGGCGTCGATGTCGTGGAACAAGTCGTCCGAGACGTGCTCGAGCACGCTGCCGTCGCTCTGGGCCATCACCGGCGACATCGGCGGCACGTAGTACAGCGTCGGCATGGTTCGGAACTCGATGTGGGGCGGGAGTGCGATCTTCCAATCCTTGACGAACGCGTACACCGGCGAGCGCTGCGCGAACTCGATCACGTCGTCGCCGATCCCGTTGGCTCGCGCCCCCGCGATCACCTCTGGGTCGTGCGGGTCGAGCACGAGCGAGCGGTGCCCCTCGATCAGCTCGTCGTCCGGCAGGCTCGCGACCGCCTGAATGCGCGAGGCGTCGTACAGCAGGACACCGAGGTACCGGATGCGTCCGACGCATGAGTGGAAGCAGGCTGGCGCCTGCCCGGTTTCCAGGCGCGGGTAGCACAGCACGCACTTTTCGGTCTTGCCGGTGAACCAGTTGAAAAACGTCTTCTTGTAGGGGCATGCGGCGATGCACGAGCGCCAGGCGCGGCAGCGCTTCTGGTCCACGAGGACGATGCCGTCCTCGCCACGTTTGTACAGCGCGCCCGAAGGGCAAGCAGCAACGCACGCCGGGTTCAGGCAGTGGTTGCAGATGCGCGGAAAGTAGAAGAACACCAGCCGCTCCACCGCCATGAGCTGCGCGCGTTGCTCGCGCGTCAGGGCCGAGAGGTTGGGGTCGTTGGCGGCGTAGATGGGGGAGCCGCCGAGGTCGTCGTCCCAGTTCGGTCCCGCCTCGACGTCGATGTACTTGCCGGTCACCATCGAGATCGGGATCGCGGTCGGCTGGTCCGGGCCCTCGGGCGCATTGAACAGGTTCTGGTAGTCGTACGTCCACGGCTCGTAGTAGTCGTCCATCGTGGGCTGGTGCGGGTTGTGGAAGATGTTCGCCACCACGCGCGCCTTCCCGGTGGAGCGTAGGCGCGGCGTGCCGCGCTTTACCTCCCAGCCGCCGTTGTATTTCTCCTGGTCCTCCCAGCGCGTCGGGTACCCGGTACCGGGCTTGGTCTCGACGTTGTTCCACCACATGTACTCGGTGCCCTTGCGGTCGGTCCAGATGTTCTTGCACGCGATCGAGCAGGTGTGGCAGCCGATGCACTTGTCGAGGTGGAACACGGTGGCGATCTGTGTCCGGACGTCCATGCCGGTTTCCCTCCTCACCACACCAGCTCGGGGCACTTGCGCACCAGCACGTGGGTGTCGCGGTTACTCCCCGTGGGGCCCCAGTAATTGAAGTGGAACGTGAACTGCCCATACCCGCCGACCATGAGGTTGGGCTTGAGGCGCGTTCGCGTGAGCGAGTTGTGGCCGCCCGCGCGACGAAAGTTCCGGAGCGGCGACTTGGGCACGGAGTACGTGCGCTCCGGCGAGTGGTACTGGAGGCAGATCCCCCTCGGAATCCGCGCCGAGACCGCGGCGCGCGTCACGACGACGCCGTGGTCGTTGTGGACTTCGACCCAGTCGTTGTCGGCGATTCCGATCTCCTCCGCGTCGCGGTCGTTGATCCAGAGCGGCTCGACGCCGCGCGACAGCGTGGTCATGCGTTGGTTGTCGCCGTACGTCGAATGCATGTGCCACTTCCCGTGCGGCGTGAGGTAGTTCAGCGTCTTCGTGGGTCCCACCTCGGTGGAGAACCGGAGGTCGGCGTACTGCGTCGGCAGTGGCTTCGGCTTGTACGTCGGCAAGTGCTCGCCGAACTGCAGGTACACCGGGTGGTCGAGGTAGAAGTGCTGACGACCCGTGAGGGTGCGCCACGGGACGAGGCACTCGACGTTGTAGGTGAACGGCGAGTACGCGCGGCCGTTCTCGAGCAATCCCGACCACATCGGCGAGTTCACGAACCGGAACGGGCGCGCCTGCAGCCCCTTGTAGTCGGTCCGGACACTTCGGCTACGCTCGGCGAGGTGGGCGAGGGGGAGACCGACCTTGTCCTCCATCTCCTTGTACGAACGGTATGCGAGCTCGCCGTTGGTCACCGTTGCGAAGCGCAGGATGATGTCGCACACCTGGGCGTCCTGGGCCAGGGAGGGGTAGGAGCGCCCGCCCCAGCTCACCGTCGGGAGCACGCGCAGCGCCTCGTCGTACTCGCTCTCGACTCCATAGTGCGTGCCGTGTGCGCCGAGCCCGCCCGAACGAACGAGCGGGCCGAACGACTCGTACTGGCGGGCGAGGTTGGAGTAGTCGCGCGTCACCACGCGCAACCCCGGCATCGTCTTGCCGGGGACCGCCGCGACCTCGCCTTTGCTCCAGTCACGCATGTCCGGCTGAGCGATCTCGGCGGCCGAGTCGTGGCCGAGCGGGACGGCGACGAGGTCACGGACCGGTTCCGGGAAGTGGCGCTCCGCCAGCTCCGAGAACTTGCGCGCGATAGCCCGGAAGATCTGCCAGTCGGACTTTGATTCCCAGCACGGCGGCACCGCGGCCGACAGCGGGTGGATGAACGAGTGCATGTCGGTCGAGTTGAGGTCCGCCTTCTCGTACCACGTCGCCGCCGGCAGGACGATGTCGGAGTACAGCGCCGACGTGTCCATGCGGAAGTTGAGGTCGACGACGAGGTCCATCTTCCCCTGCGGGGCGTGCTCGTGCCACGCGACCTCGCGGGCGCTCCCCTCGGCGATCTCCTCGGCGATGGCGTTCGAATGCGTACCGAGGTAGTGCTTGAGGAAGTACTCGTGGCCCTTGGCGGAGGCCAGCAGTGCGTTGCCGCGCCAGATGAACCACACGCGCGGCCAGTTGGCCTCCGCGTCCGGATCCTCGATCGCGAAGCGCAGGGACCCCCGTTTCAGGCGCTCGACGACGTTCGCCACGACCTCTTGGTCGCTGGCCGCGCCCTCCCGTTCGGCGTCGCGCACGACCTCGATCGGGTTGCGATCGAACTGCGGGAAAAACGGCAGCCAGCCCGCACGCACCGCCCGCGTCTGGACGTCCATCGTGTGGCCGGTGGCGAGGCTGCCCTCAGGCTGGTGCTGCGGCACCGTGTGATAGTCGGTGAACGCGCGCTCGTAGCGCCACTGGTCGGTGTGGACGTAGTGCCACGACGGGGCGTTTTGCAGTCGGGTCGCGGGGAACCAGTCGCGCGCGAACGCGATCGCGTTCCAGCTCTCGCCGGGTGCCAGCTTCTCCTGCCCGACGTAGTGAGCGAGTCCACCGCCGTTGACGCCCACGCAGCCGCAGAACATCAGCGCGTGGATTCCCGCGCGATACATCAGGTTGTTGTGATACCAGTGGTTGACCCCGGCCCCGATGATGAGCGTGCACTTGCCGCCGGTCAGCTCAGCCGTGCGTCCCCACTCGCGCGCGAAGCGCAGCAGCGTCTCGCGTCCCATCCCGGTGTACTTCTCCTGCCACGCCGGCGTGTAGGGTGCGTCCGCGTCGTCGTAGCCAGTCGGGTACTCCCCGCCGAGCCCGCGCGCGACGCCGTACTGCGCCAGCAGCAGGTCGTAGACGGTGGTCACGGTGACGGTTTCACCGCTCGCCGTGACGAGACGCCTCACCGGGACACCGCGGCCGACCTCGCGGCCGGCGCCGAAGTCGTCGAGCCGGACCTCGCACGTGCCATCGTTGTCGCCGAGGAACGTCAGCGCTGGCGCGATCGGTGAGCGGTCGAGGCCGTCCTCGAGCAAAAGGTTCCATGTGCCCTTCTCCGAGCCCCAGCGGAATCCGACGCTCCCCATCGGCATCTTGGGCCGCATCTGGGCTTCGTCCCACATCAGGAGCTTCCACTCGCCGTTCTCGACATCGGCGTAACGCTGCAGGCGGTTGGCGCGGAGGAGCTGCCCCGGTCGCCACACCCCATCCGACTGGGAGAGCTCCACCAGCAGCGGCGCATCGGTGTACTTCCGGGCGTAGTCGAGGAAATAGGGAGTCTGTCGTTGGTGATGGAACTCCGAGAGCAGGACGTGGTTGACCGCCATCCACCAGGCGCCGTCCTGTCCCGCGTTGAGCGCGACCCACTCGTCGGCGTACTTGGCGACCTGGTTGAAGTCGGGGGCGAACACCCACATCTTGGAGCCGTTGTGGCGCGCCTCCGCGGCGAAGTGACAGTCCGGCGTGCGCGTCATGTTGAGGTTCGAGCCGGTCACGGCGAGCAGCTTGGCGTTGTACCAGTCGGCCGACTCCTGGACATCGGTCTGCTCCCCCCACGTCTCCGGCGAAGCCGGCGGCAGGTCGCAGTACCAGTCGTAAAACGAGAGCGCGACCCCTCCCATGAGCTGCAGCATGCGAGCCCCGGACGCGTACGAGATCATCGACATGGCCGGGATCGGCGAGAACCCCGCGATGCGGTCCGGTCCCCACTTCTTGATCGTGTACACCTGGGCGGCCGCGATCAGCTCGAGCACTTCGTCCCACTCGGTGCGCCGGAACCCACCCTTGCCGCGCGCCCGCTGCCAGCGCTGGCGTGTCTCGGTGTCCTCGACCAGCGATGCCCACGCCTCCACCGGGTCATCGAACCGCTTCCGCGCCTGCCGCCAGAAATCGAGAAGCGGGCCGCGCGCGTACGGGTACTTCACCCGCAGCGGCGAGTACAGGTACCACGAATACGAGATCCCGCGCTGGCAGCCGCGAGGCTCGTACGGTGGCAGGCCCGCCTCGAGCGAGGGGTAGTCGAGCCCCTGCATCTCCCAGGTCACGATCCCGTCCTTGACGTGGATCTGCCACGTGCAGCCGCCCGTGCAGTTGACGCCGTGGGTCGAGCGCACGACCTTGTCGTGCTGCCAGCGGTTGCGGTAGAACTCCTCCCAGCTCCGCAGCGCCGGCCGCTCCTCATCCTTGATCCAGGCGATCGCGTCCCTCGTCTTCATCGCTCACCTCGCACGAGCGGCCGCCGCACCGCGCGGAAGCGCCGCTTCCAGGCCGCCCCGAACGAGGCGAGACAAATGACCGCACCGCCGAGCCCGAGCAAGAAGAAATCCAGCACCGTCACGGTGTCGGCCTGGCCACCGCGCTTCGCGGCGTCCTCGAAATACGCGGTCAGCGGCAGGATCTCGGACGGCTGCAGCGCGCGGCCGCGGAACAGCGGGTTCATCGTCGCAGTTGCCGGCGCTGACAGCCACGTCGCGAGGTTGCGGCGCCCGCCGAGCCGCTCGAACACCAGCGTGAGGTCCGGGCCCAGTCGGCCCCCTCCCAGCCCGCCGATCCCGCGTACGGTGTGGCACGAGATGCAGGAGGGGCCGCCGTTGGCGAGCCGGGCGGTACCCGCAAAGTAGCGCGATCCTGCAGCCACGTCCACCGCCGTGAACGGCTTGTCCGGGATCTCGAGCCCCGCGAACTGCGAGTGTGGCAGTTTCGACTCGGCGGCGATCAGATCGAGGAGCGCCGCGGCGCGTGCTGCGTTCATTCCCGGAGCGGTCGGCATGATCACGCCGCGCGCGTCCTCCAAAAGCTTCGCGGCGTACGGATCGCCCGAGTCGATCACCGCCTTCGGGTTCTGGATGTAGGTCACGAGCCACGCGCGGTCTTTCCGACTCTCGACGTCTTTGAGGTCGGGGCCGGTCAGGCGCCCGCCTCCGATCGTATGGCAGCTGACGCAGTTGGTGCGGAAGTAGTCGGCCGCATCCTGCGCCGCCGCCGATACTGCGCCGGCTACGAGCACGACCGCCACAGCCCACCGTGCCCCCCTGATTACCGCCATCACCGTCGCCCTCCCGCCGCGCGTCCGGCCCGAATGGTCTTCTGCGCTGTGTTTCGGCCTGCATCTGGTTTCGACCACGATCGTCTGCCGTTCAGCGAGATATCCGCCAGCGTCGTGTTCTCGAGTACGCGAACGTACGCCTGACGGATCTCCGAAGGGCGCGTGCCGAGCCGGTGCCCTCCTCTGCTGCCGCGGGTCGCGGCGAACATCCCGGTGCGACTGAGCGCGAGGAGGTTCTTGGAGAGGTTGTCCGCCGGGGTCTCGGCGTCGCGCGCGAGGTCACGCCCGAGCACGCTGACTCGATCGCCGGCGGCAGCAAGCGGCGTCAGGGCTCGGAGGGCGTGGCTGGAGGCCGTGGTGAGCGCTCCTGACATCTGGTTGCAGACATAAGGTATCTACGCCCGCAGTGTCAAGCCCCCGGTGTTCCGAGAGTCCGGGGGGTTCAGCACGGGTTGTTCGAGACCAGGGAATCGACGGCGGCCGCGAGTGTGAGAGGGGGTGAATCTCGGCCTGCTGGCAGCAGCCACAACCGCCGCGCCCTCGGCTCCTGGGTGGCCGGGCTTCACGGGCACGATGGGTCAGGCCGCTCGAGATCACGGATTTCCGACGGCAGGGCGTGTGAGGTCTTTCCGGTTCGATCGGACGACAGCGACTGCGACCGCCAGCATGACGGCCATGACCAGGCCCATGCGAGCCTGCATCGCGCTCGGACCACGGACCTCGGGCTACTTCCTCGCGGTACAATCATCGCGGTGGCTGATCCAGGGTTGCTCGAGCGGCTGGTCAAAGCGGCCCGTCTGAAGGGCGGTGATCGTCTCGACCTCACGGCCGAGCGCCCGGCGATCCTCGTCAAGGGCGAGACCCGCCTGCAGGCCGGCAACACTCCGGTCGCCGCCGAGGATCTCGAGGCGTGGCTCGAGCAGGCGATACCTGCGGACGGTATGGTCTCCTTCCAGCTCGGCGAGGAGGTCGCCGGCACGCTCGAGGTGGGCGGCGAGAAGTACCCACTGCGTGCGCGCCAGATCGGCGGGGTGGTGAGGTTGATCCTGGAGCTGAGCCCAGCGGCCGCACCGGAACCGCCGGCCAAAGCGGCTGCGGTGCCGTCACCGGTTGCTTCGGCGACGATGCGGCGAGACCAGCCTGCGGTCGCGGTTCTGGACCGGCCACTCGATCGGATGCTGCGAACGCTCGTGCAGATGGGCGGCTCGGACCTCCACCTGACGGCGTCGTGGCAGCCGCTCATCCGCCTGCACGGCGACATGACGGCCTTGCCGGGCTTCTCGCAGCCGCTGTCGTCGGAGCACATCCTCCTCATGTGCGACGAGGTTGCGCCCGGCAAGAACCGAGGGGAGTACCGCGAGGCGAACGACACCGACTTCGCCTACGAGATTCCGAACCTGGCGCGCTTCCGCGTCAACCTGTTTCGTGACCGCCGGGGGGCGGGTGCGGTGTTCCGCGTCATCCCCAGCCGGCTCATGACGTTCGAGGAGCTGGGGCTGCCCGAGTCGATCAAGGCGTTGTGCATGCTCAACAAGGGACTGGTCCTCGTGACCGGGCCAACGGGGTCCGGGAAATCGACGACGCTGGCGACGATGATCGACTACGTCAACGCCAACCGTTCCGACCACATCATCACCATCGAAGATCCGATCGAGTTCGTGCACGAGAACAAGCGCTGCCTCGTGCACCAGCGCGAGGTCTATGCCCACACGGAGTCGTTCCGCCGCGCGCTGCGCGCCGCGCTGCGCGAAGACCCGGATGTCGTGCTGGTCGGCGAGCTCCGCGATCTCGAAACGATGGCAATCGCTATCGAGACGGCCGAGACCGGCCACTTGGTGTTCGGCACGCTGCACACCAACACCGCGGTCTCGACGGTCGACCGGCTGATCGACCAGTTCCCGCCCGACCGTCAGGAGCAGGTGCGGGTGATGGTGGCGGAGTCGCTGAAAGCGGTGATCGCCCAGATCCTGCTCAAGAAAGTCGGCGGCGGGCGCATCGCGGCGTACGAGATCCTGCTCGGCGTGCCGGCGGTCTCCAACCTCATACGCGAGGGCAAGAGCCACCAGATCCCCACCATCATGCAGACCTCCAAACGGCTCGGGATGCGTCAGATGAGCGATGCCTTGGCCGAGCTCGTGCGGAAGGGCGTCGTGGACCAGGACGAGGCGATGGCCAAGGCGGTCGACAAGGACGCTCTCCGCAACCTCCTCAAGGCCAACCAGGGTGAGCCGCTGGCGTGAGCTATGATGGGGCCGAGGTAAGCTGGACAGGGGGCCCGCGCAGCGGAGCGACAGCGGTGAGAGAGGCTGGGTGCAAAGCGGCGTCGGAGCGTAGGAAAGGACCACGACGATGCACATCAACGACATCTTGAAGGCAGCCACCGAGCGTAAGGCGTCGGATGTCCACCTCAAGGTGGGGTCGCATCCCATCATCCGGGTGGACGGCGTGCTGATTCCGCTCGTCGAGTTCAAACGACTCATGCAGGAGGACACCATCGCCATGGCGTTCTCCATGATGTCGACTCAGCAGAAGGAGAAGTTCAAGCAGTTCCTGGAGATCGACATCGCGTACTCGGTCCCGGGGTTGGGTCGGTTCCGCTGCAACATCTTCCAGCAGCGTGGCTCGGTGGGGTTGGTGCTGCGCCTCATTCCGGCCCGTATCCTCAACATCCGCGAGCTGCTGCTGCCGCCGGTGCTGGAAAGGATCTGTGATGAGGAGCGTGGTCTCGTGCTGGTCACGGGCACCACCGGTTCCGGCAAGTCGACCAGTCTCGCGGCGATGGTCGACTACATCAACTCGCGCCGCAACTGCCACATCGTCACGATCGAAGACCCCATCGAGTTCCTGCACCGCGACAAGAAGTCGATCGTCAACCAGCGCGAGGTCGAGGTCGACACCCGCAACTTCGCGGTGGCGATGCGGGCCGCTTTGCGTCAGGACCCGGACGTGATCCTGGTCGGTGAGATGCGTGACTTCGAGACCATCGAGACGGCGCTCCACGCAGCGGAGACCGGCCATCTCGTGTTCTCGACCCTGCACACCCTCGACGCGACCGAGACCATCAACCGCATCATCTCGGTCTTCCCGCCGCACCAGCAGAAGCAGATCCGTATCCAGCTCATGACCGTGATCAAGGCGGTCATCTCGCAGCGGCTGCTGCCGCGCGCCGACGGGCTGGGGCGCGTGCCCGCCGTCGAGGTCCTCATCTCGACGCCGTACATCAAGGACTGCATCGAGCTGAAAGAGAAGACCAAGCTCATCCGCGACGCCATCGCCCAGGGAACGTCGCAATACGGGATGCAGACGTTCGATCAATCGCTGTACATGCTGTACAAGAGCGGGCTGATCACCCTCGAGGAGGCCATTCGCAGTGCCTCCAACCCCGATGAGCTCAAGCTCCGCGTGCAGGGGATCCAGTCCACCTCCGACGCGTCGCGCGAAGAGATGGAGTCGACGCTCGAGACCGCTCAGGAACCGTCGCCGTTCGCGGCGGACAGCCCGTTCGAGTTCGGAGGCAAGGAAGGCGGCGACCGGCTGCGGTGACCCCCACGATCCACGAGGCTGCTCTCCGGTTGCTCGCCCGCCGCGCCTTTTCGCGACGCGAGCTCGCGGAGCGGCTGGCGAGAAAGGAGTACCCGGCCGCTGCGGTTACTGCTGAGCTGGCCCGTCTCGAGCGGGCCGGGTTGCTCGACGAGGACGAGCTGGCCCGCTCGATCCGGCGGGAGCACCTGCGACAGGGGAAGGGGAGATGGGCGATAGCCGGTGCACTGCGGCGGCGTGGTGTCGAGCCGTCGGCTGCGGCTCGGGTCCTCGGCGATCTCGCCCCCGAGGAGGTTGCCGAGGCGTTGGCCGGGGCGGCCGCAAAGGCGATGGCCAAGCACCCCCTCTGGCGAGAGCTACCGCGGGAGCGGGCGAAGGTGGTACGGTATCTGCTTGCGCGCGGCTTCGACGCTGCCGAGGTGCAGCGGTTGGTAGGCCACGCCCTCGATGAGGAGAACGATGCAGGTCAGACCTTCGACTCGGGAGATCCGTAAGGCATTCCTCGACTTTTTCGCCGGCCACGGGCACCGCGTGGTGGCGTCCTCCTCGCTCATTCCGGGCGGCGATAGCACGCTTTTGTTCACCAACGCGGGCATGAACCAGTTCAAGGACGTGTTCGTCGGCCGCGAGACACGCGACTACGTGCGGGCCGCCTCGTGCCAGAAGTGCGTGCGGGCCGGTGGCAAGCACAACGACCTCGACAACGTCGGCTACACGGCGCGCCACCTCACGTTCTTCGAGATGCTCGGCAACTTCTCGTTCGGCGACTATTTCAAGGCCGAAGCGATTCGCCTCGCATGGGGCCTACTGGTGGATGTCTACGCGTTGCCGGTCGAGCGGCTGTGGTTCACCGTCTACACCGACGACGACGAAGCCGCGCGCCTGTGGCAGGAAGTCGGTGCCCCCCCCGAGCGCATCCTGCGGTTCGGTGACAAGGACAACTTCTGGGCCATGGGCGAAACCGGTCCTTGCGGCCCATGCAGTGAGATTCATTTCTACCAGGGCGACGACCTGGCGGGCAACCAGCCGGAGCTGGTGAATGGCCCAGGCGATGAGACGGTGGAGATTTGGAACTTGGTGTTCATGCAATACGAGCGTGACGCGGCGGGCCATATGCGCCCGCTTCCCAGGCCATGCGTGGACACCGGCGCCGGACTCGAGCGGGTCACCGCAGTCAAGCAGGGGGCGCGCTCGAGCTTCGATATCGACGTGTTCGCACCGGTTTTCTCGCGCCTGGAGCAGATTTCGAACCAGGCGTATGAGGCGGCGGGTGAGCTCGGGCCGGCGTTCCGGGTGATCGCCGATCACGCCCGGGCGACCGCGTTCCTGATGACCGACGGCGTTGTGCCCTCCAACGATGGACGCGGCTATGTGCTGCGCCGGATCATCCGGCGTGCTCTGCGCTACGGACGCCAGCTCGGCCTCGACGGTGTTTTTCTCGCCGACGTGGTCCCCGCGGTAATCGAGGCCATGAGAGAGGATTACCCCGAGCTCGTCGAGCGTTGGGGTGTGCTCGAGCCGGCGTTGCGGGCCGAGGAGGAGCGCTTCGCGAGAACCCTCAACCTCGGCACCGACGTCGTCGGGCGCGAGCTGCAGCGCCTGAAGCGTGCCGGCGAGGCGATGGTGCCGGGGATGCTGGCGTTTCGCTTGTACGAGACGCACGGCATCCCGTTCGACCTGCTGCAGGAGTTCGCCCAGGAGGAGGGGCTGCCAGTGGACCGCGAGGGGTTCGAAGCGGCGCTGGCTGGAGCCCGCGAGCGCGGCCAGGAGAGCTGGAAGGGTGATCTCCTCGCCCACTTCAGGGAGGAGTACGAGCGGCTCGTGGAGCACGGTGTCCGCTCGCAGTTCGTCGGCTACCGGGAGCTCGTCGTGGACGACGCGCGCGTGGTGGCGCTGCTCGGGGAGGGTGGCCAGGTCGAGGCGCTGCACGGTCCCGGTGAGGTGGTGTTGGACCGAACGCCGTTCTATGCCGAGGCGGGCGGTCAGATCGGCGATCGCGGACGGCTCGTGTGGGCCGGTGGAAGGGCCCAGGTGCGGGACACCCAGCGGCCGGTGCCAGGCCTCGTCGTAGTGCACGTCGAGGTGGAGGAGGGAACGCTGGTGAGCGGTCAGACCGTCCGGGCCGAGGTGCACCCGTGCCGGCGCCTCGACACCCAGGCCAACCACACCGCTACGCACCTTTTGCACGCCGCCTTACGGGCGGTCCTTGGCCCGGGGGCGCAGCAGGCCGGCTCGTACGTCGAGCCCGAGCGGCTGCGGTTCGACTTCAACTGGGGCCAGCCGCTTCTCGCCGAGCAGCTCGAGGCGATCGAGACGCTGGTCAACCAGGCGATCCGCAGCAACCACGAGGTCTCCGCGGCGGAAATGGGGATCGAACAAGCGCGCGCTGCCGGCGCGGTGGCGCTGTTCGGTGAGAAGTACGGTGAGACGGTGCGTGTCGTCTGGGTGAACGACGGCAGCGTCTCACGCGAGCTGTGCGGGGGCTGTCATGTGCAGCGGACCGGCGACATCGGCGCCTTCAAGATCACGAGCGAGCGAGGGGTGGCGGCAGGGGTGCGGCGGATCGAGGCGGTGACCGGCCGCTGCGCGGTGGAGCTCTTCCAGGGGTTTCACCGGGCGCTCCGCGTAGCGACGGCGAAGGCCAACGTCGGCATCGACGAGCTCGGGGAGCTCATCTCCGGTCAGGAAAAGCGCATTCGGGAGCTCGAGCAGGAGGTCAAGGGGCTCAAGCTCAAGCTGGCCGCGGGTGGCAGCAGCGAGCTCGAGGTGCAGGATGTGGCCGGTGTGGCGTTGCTGGTCCGCGAGGCGCCACCGATGGGGGCCCCGGAGCTGCGCACGCTCGCCGACACACTCCGTGGTAAGCTCAAGTCGGGTGTGGTCGTGCTCGGTATGCCGAGTGAGGATGCGGCCACGCTGCTGGTGGCGGTGACGGACGACGTCGCCGAGAGGGTGGACGCGGGCGAGGTGGTGAAAAGGCTGGCGCCCATCGTGGGTGGGCGCGGTGGCGGCAAGCGGACGCTGGCGCAGGCCGGCGGTAAAAGCCCCGAGAAGCTCGGGGAAGCGCTGGCGGCGGCGGCGCAGGTGGTGAAGGAGCTTCTGGGTTGAGGGAAATACCTCTCGGTGCGATCGCGATCCTGGTGGCCTCGGCTGCGGTGGCCGCGGAGCGTTCGGCAGGGGTCATGATCTTCACCGCTCCCGACGGCACCCGCAGAATCGTGAACATCCCTGCCGCCGATTCCCGGAGCGGTGCGGGAGCGGTTCCCGAAGCGGCGACGGCGCGGCGCAAGGAGCTGTGGCCGACGGTCGAGGAGATGGCGCGCGCACACGGCCTCGACCCGCTCCTCATCGACTTGGTGATCCGCATGGAGTCGGGTTATAACCCCCGTGCCCTGAGCCCGAAGGGCGCGCAGGGGGTGATGCAGCTCATGCCGTCGACGGCCAGGCTGTACGGGGTCATCGATGCCTTCGACCCCTTCGAGAACATCGGTGGCGGTGTACGCTACCTCCGCGACCTGCTCCTCCGTTTCGACTCCAACCTGGCGCTGGCGCTGGCGGCCTACAACGCCGGCCCCGAGGCCGTAGCCCGGCACGGTGGGATACCTCCGTACGAAGAGACGCGCACGTACGTCAGCTCGATCCTCTCGGCGTACCGGAGCGACTCCCCGGGGGCGCGCCTGAGCGGGGGCTTCGGCAAGCCGGCAGCCGCTCCGCCCTCAGCGGCACAACCAGCCCCGGTTGCCGCTGCCGCTCTGAAGCGTCCTGTCCGTCCGGTCGCCGTGATCGAGACCGGCGGCGGCAGGTTGGTGTCCAACGCGGTGAGGGCCGGTGAGGCCCCGATCACCCGCCGTCTGGCGTTCCGGTAGCTCGGGGCGAGCCCGCTGCTGGGGGACCGAGGCCGGGCGTTCCCACGCCGAGCCGACTGATATGATGTCGCGCTCGGGAGGGGCGATGCGTATCTTGTCAGGAGTCCAGCCTTCGGGGAACCTTCACATCGGGAACTACTTCGGTGCAATCCGCCAGTTCGTGGCACTGCAGGAGGAGCCGGGCAACGAGTGCTACTATTTTTTGGCCGACCTGCACGCCATGACCACCATCAAGGACGGCTCCGAGTTACGCCGGCTCTCGCTCATGGTGGCGGCCGACTACATCGCCCTCGGCCTCGACCCCGCCCGGTCGGTCCTCTACCGCCAGTCGGACATCCTCGAGGTCGCCGAGCTCGCCTGGATGCTCTCGACGGTCACGCCGATGGGCCTGCTGCAGCGCGGACACTCGTACAAGGACAAAATCGCCAAGGGCATCACGCCGAACCACGGGCTGTTCGCGTACCCGGTGCTGATGGCCGCTGACATCCTCATCGTGCGAGCTGACAGGGTCCCCGTCGGCAAGGACCAGAAGCAACACCTCGAGATGACCCGTGATATCGCCGGCGCCTTCAACCAGGCGTATGGTGCCGAGCTGCTGCGCATCCCCGAGGAGCTGATCCTGCCGGAGGTGGCGGTGGTACCAGGGGTCGACGGCCAGAAGATGTCCAAGTCCTATGGCAACACGATCGACATCTTCGCCCCGGAAAGCGAGCTCCGGAAGCGGATCATGTCGATCGTCACGGACTCGACCCCGGTGGCCGAGCCCAAGCCTACCCGTGGCAACTCGCTGTACGCGCTCCTCAAGCTGTTCACCCCGGCGGAGGCGTGGCCCGACACCAAGCGCCGGTTCACCGAGGGTGGGACCGGGTACGGTGAGCTCAAGAAGGTGCTGCTGGGGCTGGTCCTCGAGCGTTTCGGCGCGGCCCGCCGGCGGCGCGAGGAGCTGCTGCACGACCCGGGCTACGTCCAGCAGGTGCTGCGCGTGGGGCGCGAGCGCGCCATGACGGCGATCTCCGAGGTCATGACCGACTGCCGCCGTGCCACTGGTCTGGGGTGGTGAGGAGCGAAGCGAGAGGGTGCGATCTGGAGTCGGCCCGGGATGCGATTGTGAGCGGGCGAGGGAGAGGGCGTCTGGGACCACTCCCAGGTTTTCGGTCGCCGAGTCTTTGCGGGTGAGGACCAGGCTCCCGCTCGAGCCCTTGGCGTTCGCCGGGAAGCCGGTGCGACGAGCGGCCCCACCGGAGCGGGGCCGCTGGTGTACCGGGAAGACGGGGCAAGAGGTCTAGCCCGCATTTCTCACCGCACGCATTTTTGCAGTCGGTGGGGTGGTTGTGGTGGGGTGGGAGTGTGATTGTGGGGTACGTGCCGGGGTGTTGGCGATGAGGATGTGCAGTCGCGTCGTCGTGTACGGGGTTGTGGGGCACACAATGGTCTGTCAGCCCACACCTCGGCCTGAAAGATGATGCACAGCATCGAGATGCGGTAGGACGTCAGGCCGGCAATGGGCCTGCGCGTCGGAGATTG